>Ga0209826_1000131_pt1 | contig 49879 bp, 38 predicted proteins | sample GOMGulsemesocosm_5_FD_184637 | JGI IMG/M metagenome (GOLD analysis project Ga0209826, IMG submission 184637) | Methane-oxidizing microbial communities from mesocosms in the Gulf of Mexico - GOM15C Gulf of Mexico (SPAdes) (version 2) | ecosystem: Environmental > Aquatic > Marine > Cold seeps...
TTTTTTACTCATATAGAAAGTTTTCTTTATTTTTATTGATAATAATGATTACTATTATCAATAAAATCTTAACCTTTAGCCAGAAAAAAAAGAGCTATAACAAATTAATTGTTATGGCTCTTTATTGATCTTTATCTTTTTGAGTCACTTGTTAGTTACGACTGTTCCACACCAGGGCAGCATTTGTATGTACGGTATAAATTAGAAGGGATCAGATCATTAAGGTTACTAAAGTAAGCTATACGTGGCAACGCTCCTCTGAAGCAATGACCGTTAGGTATGCGAATGTCACGGATGATGTTATCAGTGTTTGTGAGCGAAAATCAGACATTTTTGACTACATAGATTATAAAGATAAACATCAGAAATGCTTTGTTGTAAGGGCGAGATATGAAAGTTTAGTAACTAAAGACGGATATAAATTGACAGCTTATATTAATCAGGCTCTGTTGTAGCTAATTATTGTCTATACTTACAAGTAGAGCTTAACTTTTTGAATCAATTGGTGTTTTGTTTTTCGTCGCTTGTGGTTTAAAATAGATGGATGAGCAAATTTATACACAAAAGCCACAATGCGACAGTATTACTCTATCATTTAGTTTTTCCAGCAAAGTACAGAAGAGTTGTACTTGATACGGGTGTTGATAAAGCTATTGCATCAGTTTTTTTGGAAATAGAAAAATGCTATGGGATCAAGTTATTAGAAATTGGTTCAGATGATAATTTTTTTTCAGAACGGTTAATCAACTTTAGACCAGCACTCTGTTCTAACTTTTGCATTGAAACTGAGGGCTGGTTGAGCAATGCCTATTTCATTGGCCGCACGGGTAACATAACCTACCATGGCTAACTGACAAAAATAATCTAGACGCTTTAAATTCATACTATAGTCTCTAGGTATAAAATAAATTTATTAAAACTATATATTATATTTATTGTCATTTAAAGATAGAGTGCGATAGTTAACTAAAAACTAGTATCGGATTTAAACGGAGAAATCACATGAGCCAACAATTAAACCCTTTTAACTGGCAAGATCCTATGTTTCTTGATAGTCAACTTACTGAAGAAGAGCGAATGATCCGCGATACAGCTTATGATTATTGTCAAGAGAAGTTATTGCCACGTGTTCTCATGGCCAATAGAAATGAAAATTTTGATCGTGAAATAATGACTGAACTAGGAGGATTAGGTTTACTTGGTGCTACATTACCTAGTGAGTATGGCTGCAGTGAAGTTAACCATGTTAGTTATGGCCTAATTGCTCGTGAAGTTGAGCGTGTTGACAGTGGTTACCGTAGTGCAATGAGTGTGCAATCATCATTGGTTATGCATCCTATCTATGCTTATGGCAACGAAGAACAACGTAAAAAATATCTTCCTAAACTTGCTTCGGGCGAGTGGGTTGGTTGTTTTGGTTTAACTGAGCCTGATTCAGGTAGTGATCCCGCTTCTTTAAATACCCGAGCTAAAAAAGTAGATGGCGGTTATTTAATTACAGGTAATAAAATGTGGATAACGAATTCTCCAATTTCTGATGTATTTGTTATTTGGGCCAAGCTTGAAGGTGATATTCGTGGTTTTGTTCTTGAAAAAGGCATGGAAGGGTTGTCGGCACCAAAAATTGAGGGGAAATTTTCTTTACGTGCATCAATCACTGGTGAAATAGTGATGGATAATGTTTTTGTTCCAGATGAAAACATGTTTCCAGAAATTAAAGGGTTAGCAGGGCCATTTGGTTGTCTTAACAAAGCTCGCTATGGTATTGCTTGGGGTTCATTAGGCGCGGCAGAATTCTGTTTTAATGCTGCCAGAAACTACACTTTAGATCGTAAGCAATTTAATCGACCATTAGCTGCTAATCAGCTAATTCAAAAGAAACTTGCTGATATGCAAACAGAAATCAGTTTAGGTTTGCAAGGGTGTTTGCAAATGGGACGATTAATGGACGCTGGTCAATGTCCCGTTGAATTAATTTCTTTACTTAAGCGTAATAACTGCGGTAAGTCTCTTGATATAGCTCGCGTTGCTCGTGATATGCATGGTGGTAATGGTATCAGTGATGAGTTTGGTGTTATTCGTCATGTGATGAATCTTGAAGCCGTAAATACTTACGAAGGTACTCATGATGTTCATGCTCTGATCCTTGGTCGTGCTATCACTGGACTTCAGGCTTTCTGTTAATGACTTGCGCATTAGAAGGCATAAAAGTCATCGATTTAAGTCGCATTTTAGCAGGACCATGGGCCTCCATTTATTAAAGCGACAACAGATGAACAGCCGCCACAAGCAGCATACTTTCATTGTGTTAACCGTAATAAAAAATCAATCGCTATTGATATTACCAGTATTACTGGGCAGCAGGTGATTAAAGACTTAATTGTTAAAGCTGATGTTTTGATTGAAAACTATAAAGTGGGTGGTTTGGCAAAATATGGTTTGATATTGCTTTGCTTGATGTGCAGTTGGCAACATTGACGAATCAAGGGATGAATTATTTAGCTACGGGTAAAAACCCAGAGCGCTTAGGAAGTGCTCATCCAAATTTAGTACCTTATCAAACGTTTACCACCCAAGATGGCGCCCTTATTTTGGCGGTTGGCAACGACAATCAATTTGTGAAGTTTTGTCAAGTGGCTCAATGTGAAAAATTGGCTGCAGATCCTATGTTTACTGCCAATGAAAAACGGGTCATTAATCGAAATAAGCTTATTCCAATGTTATATTAAGTAAACTATTACGCTTGTACCAAAATAATCTTCTGGTACAATCAGTTTTATTAATTTATTTTTAGGTAGTTAAACTAATATGGTGATTAAAGCTCGAAGCCCTGCGGGATTCGCTGAGCAGTATATTGTTGAATCAATTTGGAATGGTGGTTTTCCACCGGGTTCAATTTTACCAGCGGAACGTGAATTATCAGAATTAATTGGTGTAACTAGAACAACTCTTAGAGAGGTTCTGCAACGTTTGGCTCGTGATGGTTGGTTAACAATAAAACATGGTAAGCCAACTAAAGTTAATAATTTCTGGGAAACTTCAGGTTTAAATATTTTAGAAACACTAGCTCAACTTGACCAAGAAGGTGTTCCTGATTTAGTTGATAATTTATTATCTGCACGTACCAATATTAGTGCAATTTATGTACGTGGTGCTATCAAGAATAATCCAGAGAAAACAATTGAATTGTTAAGTGCTTATACTGATGTTGAAGATACTGGTGAAGCGTTTGCTGATTTTGATTATAAATTAAATAAAGAGTTAGTGGTTGCTTCAGAGAATTCTATTTACTTGCTTATCTTAAATGGTTTTAGAGGCTTATACTCTCGTATTGGTAGTTTATATTTTGCTCACCCAAAAGGCCGTGAAATATCAAGAAATCACTATCAAAAGCTTATTGATTTAGCGAAAGAAAATCGTTTCGATGATGCTATTTTTGCTGTTAGAAAGTACGGTATTGAATCTGGAAACCTTTGGCTTGATTTAAAAGATGATGTATTAAAAGAGCTTTCTGAAGATTAAAGAGAGTTATTAATAGTATCTAAAATAATAGTATTTAAACAAGGCGACATTTAGTCGCCTTTTTACTTTTTCTCTCTATCGATTACAAAAAAAGTTATTCCTCTTTTTTTATCAGGGCATTGCGCAATAACTTTATCTGATCCATCTTTTACTTCTTGAACTATTTTTACATCAAACGGCCACAAATAGTGTAAATGTTTAAGCACTTCTGTTTTAGAATCTCCAAGTTCAATATTATTTGTATAATACCAATTACCTTAATTTTGTGATCTAATGGTTGGTATGAAATATATTACTCAAAAACAATTATCTGATAAATTGGAGCTTATTAATTTAAAGATACTCATTGCTAAGGAAACCAATAGCAGAATGCGAATTTTCCTATTATCTTTATCACACATTAAAGAAGTGGAAGTAGGTTAAATGCGGCAGTACTTGTTTCAGTTATCAATGATGATTTTAGAATAAAATACAGTAGAATGAATGTTTATAGGCTGTTGCATGCACTTAATTTTTCATGGATAACAAGCCGCTTTCGTCCCCCTAAGCCATCCCAAGAAATCCAAGATATTTTTAAAAAAATTCAAAATGACATTGATCGAAAAGATCCCTCAAGATCAAGTCTTAGATAGTGTAGATATCTGGTTTCAAGATGAAGCGAGATTCGGTCAACAGAATACGACCACGAGGATGTGGGCAGAAAAAGGGAGCCGTCCGAGAGTGGTAAAGCAGCAACAGTTTTTAAATGCATACTTATTTGTATTTGGTGCAGTTTGCCCAGTAAATGGAAAGGCAGAAGCTTTAGTTGTACCCTTTTTAAATAAAGAAGGGATGAATTTGATAATGTGAGCATCATAAAGTTACCCGCTTATTCACCTGAATTGAATCCAGTTGAGCAGGTCTGGCAATGGTTAAGACAAAATGAATTAGCTAATATATGTTGTAAGGATTATGAGGATATTGTTGAATCTTGTAGCAATGCATAGAACAGCTTTATAAGTGATATAAAACGGGTGAAAGATCTATGTTTTAGAGATTGGCTCGATTTAGGTGGTTAATTAGTGTAATTGGTATAAATCTGTCAATTATTCTATTAGAGAATATTTGGCTTAATTTAGGGGCTGTTGCTGTATCTACTGCTTCAGGAACGCCAATAACACAGAGTAGCTTTTCAGAGGAGTTAGCGTAGGCAAGTTTATTTTCTTTACAAAGAGTTAAAAACTCTTACAGACCTAGCTCTTCTTGTTGAGCTTGTTCGTAACGCGCTTGATAATATTGAAAAATAGTCATAATCATCTCCATAAGCTTGAGTTTAAAAACTACCTAAAGTAAGTCAAATTAATTTATTTATGTGCCTATGTAGACTGAACAGGAAGCTGTTATTTCCGAAGTGTTTTGTCGGGAATTCAAGCCTAAAGATAATGGTTCTTCGCCCTCAATAATACAACTTGAGAATGACGTAAAGACCTCGAAGATGATGTTTTCAAAGAACTCCTGAGTTATTTGCATAGTCATGTTATTTAAGTTCAAATTTAAGATTAGTTACTTTGGCTGATTAAGTATAAAATATGTAAATAAGTCTTTTATTACTCACTTTAAAATATCAATTAGAGCGAAAAATCACCTACTTAAAAAAGATATTTATTATTTAATAATGAAAAGTTGTTGAAATGAATTTTCTTGCTTATACTCTACTTAAATGTACTTTCAATATATCCTTGATTAACAATAACTAGAAGGTGGCTATGAACTTTTTAAGAACATTATCGGTGCGTTATAAAATATTGTTGATTCCTATTGTTGGTGCATTAGGGTTTTGCATATACCTAGGTATCACTCTTATTGCGATGTCTAATATTGTTAATCAATTAGATGGCGCTTATAAAGTAGAATATCAGTTACTACAAACATCAGAGTACAGCTTAGTTCGTCTTGACAAGCTTAAAGAAACGTTAGGAAATGCTGCTACGATGGGGGAAGCTGACTTATTAGAAACAGCTAATGAATATGCACAAGAAACCCGCGAAAAACTTCAACAAAATATTCAGTCTGATAAAGATAATGCGAACTTTTTAAGCTCGTTGCTAAGTGATTTTGATGAATATTATCAATTAGCGTTTTCACTTTCAAAAGAGATGGTTGATGGTACTGCCGATTTTTCCACATTAGGCCAACGCAGTCAGGAAATGTCAGCTAAATTAACCAGCTTGCAAGATAAACTGAATAAGTTTCAAGCTGAGCGATATAAATCTTTTACACAAGCGTTTGAATCAGTAAATGATGAAGCAGAGTCAACTTCTAGCACAGGTGTTATTGTTGGTGTTATCACAATTATTGCACTATTTGCTGTTGCTATTCCTGTGGCAAAAACGATTAGTTCAAATTTGACAGATCTCATTGACTCTATGAAGGATATTGCTCAAGAAAATGGTGATTTAACGGTGAGGTTAACTACTACTAGTAAAGATGAAATGGGTGATTTGGTTTTTTGGTTTAATAGTTTTATTGAAAAACTTCAAGGTGTAATTAAAAATGTTGTTGATACTGCATTACCTCTTGCTGATACCGCAAATAGCATATCCAGACTTTCTAATAGCAATATAGATTCGTTTAAACGTCAATCAGACAGTGTAATGCAATCAAGACAATCTGTTGAAGAAATGAGTCAAAGTGTTGCTGAAATAACTACCAATGCAGCTGATGCAGCTGATGCTGCTAAAAACGCTAACTCTGAAGCAGAAAAAGGAAAACTAGTGGTTGAACAAACGGTTAATGGTATTCGTGATTTAGCTGAAAATGTAAAAGAAGCTTCTGACGCTATTAATCAATTACAAGAAGACACGCATAGAGTTAACCTTGTACTTGAAGTTATCCGTGGTATTGCTGATCAAACAAATTTACTTGCTTTGAATGCTGCTATTGAAGCAGCGAGAGCTGGTGAACAAGGTCGTGGTTTTGCGGTCGTTGCTGATGAAGTTAGAAATTTAGCTTCTCGCACGCAAGTATCTACTGAAGAGGTTAGCCAAATGCTTGGACAACTTCAAAGTGGCTCTGAAAAAGCAGTTGCTATGATGGATAGTTCACGCGCTAGTGTTGAAGAAAGTGTTAAAAATGCTAATGAAGCTGGCGATAGTTTACTAGCGATTACCAACACAGTAAACACTATTGCAGACATGAATGGCGCAATAGCTGTTGCAACAGAAGAGCAACATCAAGTGTCAGGATTAATGGTAGGCCACGTTGAAGATATTCAAGCATGTGCAGATGAAGCCTCTACGGCCTCTAATGAAGTTGCAGGTGTAAGTGAACAATTAACGAATCTAGCTTCAGAATTAGAAGCTGTGGCACGTCAATTTAAAGTATAGAAAGTATAGAAGTGCTTCATCATTAAAAAACGAGTATTATACTCGTTTTTTAATGACTTAAGGTTTCATGCCTATGCAGTTTACTCAGATGATGTGAATTATCATTTTCTGATTATAGCCAATCGTCATCTTAGAAGTTTCTGATCGAAGGTCTATTGTCTTTTAGACTCTGGCTACAGGAGAATATGCTCCATGCATTCTCTAATAAGTGGCATCCATGCCACATCCGATTAAAACACCACGGAGATGACTAACCTGAGCCATATGCATAGAGGTACGTAAGGTTTTAAACTTAAGACAAGTTAGCTTGAGCAAAATCCCAGTTAACTAACGCCCAAAATGCTTCCATATACTTAGGGCGCAGGTTACGATAATCAATGTAATAAGCATGTTCCCATAAATCAACGGAAATGAGTGGCGTTACACTGTTATCTGTTAGTGGTGTTGCAGCATTTGATGTATTAACAATAGCTAAACTACCATCAGAATTTTTTACTAACCATGTCCAGCTAGAGCCAAAGTTATTAATTGCACTGTCGGTAAATTTAGCTTGAAAATCAGCAAAAGATCCAAAGCTAGCAATAATGGCATCAGCTAAAGCACCTGTTGGTTCTCCGCCGCCATTCGGACTTAAGCTATTCCAATAGAAAGTATGATTCCATACTTGCGCGGCGTTATTGAAAACACCAGCAGAGGAATTTTTAACTATTTCCTCTAAAGGTTTATCCGCTAATTCAGTGCCTTCAATTAATCCATTTAACTTTACAACGTAGGTATTGTGATGTTTTGCGTAATGAAATGATAATGTTTCTGCCGAAATGTGCGGCTCTAGGGCATTTTGTTCATAAGGTAATGCAGGTAATTCAATAGCCATGGTGCTCTCCTATTTCTTTCTCTTCAAAGTTACAGTTAATTTGTGAATAAAGAGTGTATTTTACAATAAAACTTGAGTAAAATACTCAAGTATTAAATTTATACTATATTGATTCCTTACTGTATAGGATTTCTTTGGTTATTTTACAAGTGTGTAAAGTTTATTTTAAGTATTTATTATCTTGAATTGAGCGTTTGAATTGAAAAATTAAGTTTTGTCTCCATTATATTTCAATATGATTATTTTAAATGTGGGCATTAACAAAATTTCAGCTCAACACTTTCAACTCAGCATAATGAGTATTATTTTTAGAGGTTATTATGGAAACTATTGAACGTATTAAAGAACAGATCAGTGAAAATACAGTATTGCTTTATATGAAAGGCTCACCGAAATTGCCAAGTTGTGGGTTTTCTTCTCAAGCATCACAGGCTTTGATCTCTTGTGATGAACAATTTGCCTATGTTGATATTTTACAAAATCCAGACATCAGAGCTGAGTTACCTGTATATGCGGATTGGCCTACTTTCCCACAACTTTGGGTTGAAGGCGAGTTAGTTGGCGGTTGTGACATTATTTTAGAAATGTTTCAACAAGGTGAATTACAAGCTTTGATTAAAGAAGCTGTTGCTAAAAAGAGTACTGAAGAAAATAGTACGGAATAAATTTGATTAGAAAAATAGACTTAACATTGAAAGTATTTTAAATAAGCACAATAATAAGTTGTGATATTTATTATTGTTAATAAAAGCCATTTATATTAATAACAGAAAAACGGAGCATAAAATGAGCGTATTAGTTGGTCGTCCAGCACCAGACTTTACTGCAGCAGCAGTATTAGGTAGTGGTGAAATTGTTGATAGTTTTACATTAAGTGAAGTAATTAAAGGCAAAAAAGCGGTAGTTTTTTTCTACCCTCTAGACTTTACTTTTGTATGTCCATCTGAGCTTTTAGCTTTTGATCACCGTATGGAAGAATTCCAAAGCCGTGGTGTTGAAGTAATTGGCGTTTCTATTGATTCACAGTTTTCTCATAATGCATGGCGTAACACCGCAGTAAATGATGGTGGTATTGGCCCAGTTCAATATACTTTAGTTGCTGATGTTAAACATGAAATTTGTCAAGCCTATGATGTTGAGCATCCTGAAGCCGGCGTTGCCTTTCGTGGTTCATTCTTAATTGATGAAGAAGGCAATGTCCGTCATCAAGTAGTAAATGACTTACCATTAGGTCGTAATGTTGATGAAATGTTACGTATGGTTGATGCGTTACAGTTCCACCAAGATCATGGTGAAGTTTGTCCTGCAGGCTGGAATAAAGGTGATAAAGGTATGACTGCTTCGCCAGATGGTGTTGCTGCTTACCTTACGGATAATGCTGATAAGTTATAAAAGTCGCATTATTAGCTACGAGCGATTTTAGCTTGTGATAACAATGATATGAATAACAAGGCTAGAGTTTTTATTGACTCTAGCCTTTTTTATTGACGAAAATGCTACTTGCTACTTGCTACTTGCTACTTGCTACTTGCTACTTTCCGCTGGTGCAAGCAGCGGCCAACCACCTAAATCATGCCATTTATTGACAATATGGCAAAACAGCTCTGCGGTTTTTATCGTGTCATATAATGCGGAATGAGCTTCACTATTATTAAAATCTATTTTTGCGGTTTCACATGCTTTAGCGAGAACTGTTTGTCCCAAGGCAAGCCCAGCCAAAGTTGTTGTATCAAAACTAACAAAGCTATGAAAAGGACTACGCTTTATTTTACAACGCGCTGTTGCAGCGTTTAAAAAACCCAAATCAAACGAAGCATTATGAGCAACAATAATCGCGCGCTGACAACCAGCCACTTTCATTTTTTTTCTAACTAACTTAAATAATGTTTTTAAAGCTTCTTCTTCATCAACTGCGCCGCGCAATGGGTTTGTGGGATCAATGCCAGTAAATTCTAATGCTTTAGGCTCTAAGTTTGCTCCTTCGAAAGGGTTGACATTAAATTGTATTGTTTCATCAATAGAAAGTTTCCCCGTTATTTCATCTAACGCTAAAACCGAAGCTGCAATTTCTAATAATGCATCTGTTTGAGCATTAAACCCTGCGGTTTCAACATCAATAACCACAGGGAAATAACCACGAAAGCGTTGAGAAAATAGAGGCTTATCCTTATTTACGAGCATTGTATTATCTTCTTTTTTTGTATTGGTATTCGTTAAACTTTCTGACATGTTATTTGTAGTAGAGTAATTGGGTAACTAATTTGCGTTAATTATCTCAGAAAAGTGATAAGTAAGAAAATTTAATTTGCTTACGTAAATTGTTAACGTAAATTAATCAATTAATGCTAAAGTTACTTTAGATTAGGCCGATACAAAATAAAGCCAGTTCTTAACTTGTATAAAAACTATGAAAATATATCCTTTTGCAACCGATAATTCATTTGTCGCTTCATCACTTAACTATAATTTAATAGTTAAGATGCTTTTGGTTGCTATTGTTTTTTTTAGTTTATTTTCAAATAATGCTCTAGCAGGTATTCGACAATACAGTGCTGATTTAAATAGCTCTCAATGGGAGCTTGCTAATAACTCACGCTTACAATGCACTCTTTCTCATCAAATTCCTCATTACGGTCAAGCTCGGTTTTCAGCTAAAGCAAGCCGTAAACTCAATATGGAATTTGAATTGGATATGATGCTTTTACCGGATAGTTATTCACTAGCACAGGTTCGTAGTGAATCACCTAAATGGCGCCCTGGCTACGGTGGCAGAGTATTAACAGATATGAAACTGTATAAGCAATTTAATCCTAGTTTACCTAAAAAAGTTGCTTGGACTATATTAAGCGAGTTAGAGCAAGGCATGAGTCCAACGTTTTATTATAATGATTGGAATACACAGCAAGATAAAATTTCTGTTGGTTTATCAACAGCTCGTTTTAAAGGCGCTTATCGAAATTTTGTTGCTTGTGTCGGAAATTTACTTAATTACAGTTTTGATGATATTTCTTATACCGTTTTAAATTATCAAACGAGTAGTGATAAATTTACTAAAGCGTCACAACGACGTATTGATAAAATAAGAGAATATCTAAGTTTAGATCCTGAGCTTGAATTAGTACTTGTTGATGCATACTCAGACAGTTATGGTGGCCGTTGGTCTAACTTTAAACTCTCAGAAAAACGTGCATTAAAAGTACGTGACTATTTTGTTAAAAATGGTATTTCAGCTAGCCGAATTGAAGCGAAAGGTTATGGCGAAAAACGTCACATAGCATCTAATGACACAATTCTTGGTCGAAGTAAAAACCGTCGAGTAGTTATTCAAATGCAGAAACTGTAGCTTAAGCATTACACTCCGCTATTCTTCGTTATAAAAAATAATAGTGGTAAATTGATAATTTGTTGAATAAGCCTGTTGGTTCGAAGTAATCTACAGGCTCTTTTTTTATGTAAATTTTATAAAGTTTTTAGGATTATCTAAATGAAAAGTTTTAAGCGGTTAATATTGCTAGTAACACTAACAATATCGCAGTTGGTCTCTGCCGAAGTATCAGTAAACAAACATGTGCTAAATGATGCTTATACTTATGCTAATTATGATCAAGTGATCACAACGCATTTATATTTAGATTTAGCTGTCGACTTTGATAAAAAAGCACTAACAGGGTTTGCAGAGTTGTCTCTTAAATGGCTTAGCGATGATGTTCAAAACGTAATATTAGATACTCGTGATTTAGTTATTCATAAAATACTAGCTCAAAATGGTCAGGGACAATGGCAAAAAGTAAGCTTTAACCTTGCTAAGCGCGATCATGTTTTAGGCGCTAAACTGACCATAAATACAAAGTTTAAAGCAAAAAAATTGCGCGTTTATTATAACTCGACAGAGAAGGCATCTGGGTTGCAGTGGTTATCTGCCGAGCAAACAGCTGGTAAAGAGAAGCCATTTTTATTTAGTCAAAACCAAGCTATACACGCTCGTTCATGGATCCCAATTCAAGATACGCCAAGTGTTCGTGTAACCTATAACGCAAGAATTACCACAGATAAAGATTTATTAGCTGTAATGAGCGCAAATAATGAGCCTGACACTGTGCGTGATGGTGATTATTTTTTCTCAATGCCACAAGCCATACCACCTTATTTGATTGCGATTGGGGTGGGTGACTTACACTTTAAAGCCATGAGCCATCAAACGGGGATTTATGCTGAAACTAACATCTTAGATGCTGCGGTTGCTGAGTTTGACGATACTCAAGCGATGATAGATAAAGCTGAAGAAATGTATGGTAAATATCGCTGGGGCCGTTATGACTTATTAATATTACCACCAAGCTTTCCTTTTGGTGGCATGGAAAACCCTCGTTTATCTTTTATTACACCAACAGTTATTGCAGGCGATAAAAGTTTAGTTAACTTAATTGCTCATGAACTAGCGCATTCTTGGTCTGGTAATTTAGTGACTAACGAAAGTTGGCGTGATCTGTGGTTAAACGAAGGTTTCACCAGTTATGTTGAAAATCGCATTATGGAGGCTGTATTTGGAGAAAATAGAGCAACTATGGAGCAAGCTCTTGATGCTCAAGGGTTAAACTATGAAATTTCCGAGTTAGCGCCGGGCGACACACAACTATATATTGATTTAAAAGGTCGTGATCCAGATGATGCCTTTTCTGGTGTTCCCTATACAAAAGGTCAGTTATTCTTAATTTATTTAGAGAATAAGTTTGGTCGTGAACGTTTTGATGCTTTTGTTTTAGAATATTTCGATAGTCATGCATTCCAAAGCTTAGGTACCGCTAAATTTGTTAAATACCTTCAAGCTAATTTAACCCATAAATTCCCTAATATTGTAAGTGATGAAGAAGTAAATGAGTGGATTTTTGAACAAGGCTTACCAACGTTTGTACCTAAGCCTACTTCCACAGCGTTTAGCACTATTGATCAGCAAATTTCACAGTGGATAAGTGATGAGGTTCAACTCGCTCAGCTACCAACAGGGAGTTGGACATTGCATGAGTGGTTGTATTTCATTAATAATTTGCCATTGGATATTAAAAATGAGCGTATGAGTGCACTTGATAAGCAGTTTGATTTAACCCATAGCCAAAATGCTGAAATTGCTCATGCGTGGTATTTGTTATCAGTACGTGCTGGTTATAATACGGTTTTTCCTGCTATGTCTAAATATTTAATTGCTATTGGTCGTCGTAAATTAATCGTACCCTTGTATAAAGAATTAGCGCAAACAGAGCAAGGTAAAGCGTGGGCATTAAAAGTGTATCAACAAGCTCGTCCTGGTTATCATGGTTTAGCGCAAGGTACTGTTGATGGTATACTAAAAAATTAATAGTAATTTGTTGTTAATTATTTAGTAAAAAGGCTCGTTAGAGCCTTTTTTGTTGATATAATGTTGCTAGTAACATTAATTGTATTTATTTCTTTTTAGAGGTTCTGTGGATGTCGGAAGTTGAAAACCGCCCAACTAATTTTATTCGTCAAATAATCGATGCTGATCTTGCCAGTGGCAAACATAACTCAGTACAAACACGTTTTCCGCCAGAGCCTAACGGTTTCTTGCATATTGGTCATGCTAAAGCTATTTGTTTAAGTTTTGGTATAGCTCAAGACTATAATGGTTTATGTAACTTACGCTTTGATGATACAAACCCTGAAAAAGAAGATATTGATTATGTGCATGCTATTCGAAAAGATGTGCAATGGTTAGGGTTTGAGTGGGCAGGAGATATACATTACTCGTCTGATTACTTTGAACAGCTACATGACTTTGCCGTTGAGCTAATTAAAAAAGGTTTAGCATTTGTGTGCTTTTTAAACGGCGATGAAATGCGAGAGTATCGTGGCACACTAAATAAACCGGGCAAAAATAGTCCGTATCGTGACACATCAGTTGAAGAGAACTTAGCGCTATTTGAAAAAATGCGTAATGGTGAATACAAAGAAGGTGAGTGTTCTCTACGTGCTAAAATAGACATGACCTCTAGCTTTATGTGTATGCGCGACCCTATTATTTATCGTGTCCGTTTTGCTCATCACCATCAAACAGGCGATAAGTGGTGCATTTACCCAATGTATGATTTTACTCACTGTTTGTCTGATGCGATTGAAGGTATTACTCATTCTTTATGTACATTAGAGTTTCAAGATAACCGCCGTTTATATGATTGGGTTATTAATAATGTTTCTGTACCTGTTAAACCACATCAATATGAGTTCTCACGTTTAAACCTTGAATACACTTTAATGAGTAAGCGTAAACTGAATACTTTAGTGGATGAAAAGCTAGTTGACGGTTGGGATGATCCTCGTATGCCAACGATTGCCGCTTTTAGACGCCGTGGCTATACGCCAGCATCAATGCGCGAGTTTGCTAAACGTATTGGTGTAACCAAAATGGAAAACACCGTTGAAATGAGCGTGCTAGAAGCATGCATTCGTGAAGACTTAAATGACAATGCCCCACGTGCAATGGCTGTTCTTGATCCTATTAAATTAGTAATTGAAAATTATCCAGAAGGTAAAACAGAAGATTTAACTGTTAAAAACCACCCTAGCGATGAAAGCCAAGGTACACGTATTGTTCCCTTTAGTGGTGAACTTTTTATTGAAGCAGAAGATTTTAGAGAAGAAGCGAATAAAAAATACAAGCGTTTAGTTATAGATAAAGCCGTGCGCTTACGTGGTGCTTATGTGGTAAAAGCTACTCGTTGTGATAAAGATGAACAGGGGAATGTTACTACTGTTTACTGTACTTACCTTGAAGATACCTTAGGTAAAAATCCAACGGATGGCACCAAGCCAAAAGGTGTTATTCATTGGGTTGATGCCAATAAATCACTTGATGCTACGGTGCGTTTGTATGACAGATTATTTACTGTGCCAAACCCTGCAGCGGAAGATGATTTTCATAAAGTGATGAATCCAGAGTCATTAGTGACAATAGCAAATGCCAAAGTAGAGCCATCGTTAGTATCAGCTAAGCCAGAGGAAGCTTTTCAGTTTGAACGCCAAGGTTACTTTTGTTTAGATAATGATATTAAAAATGCTAATGAATTAGTGTTTAACCGCACAGTAGGCTTGCGTGATACTTGGGCAAAAATATCTAAATAATTAGCTTAATATTTTAAATTAAAAAAGGCAGATAAATTTTTATCTGCCTTTTTTATTATTTAATATCTGATGTGAACTGTGCAAGCCTAAAGCTTAGGAATACGAATCTTCTTCTCTTCACTTTGACGGTAAATAATTAGCGTTTTACCTATTACTTGTATTTTTGTTGATTTAGTTTCACGGCAAATAGCATCAACTATTAAACCTTTAGTTTCTCTATCATCAGTTGGAATTTTTACTTTAATCAATTCGTGATGATTAAGAGCATAATCAATTTCAGCAACAACAGCTTCTGTTAAGCCATTATTACCAAGTAAAACAACAGGTTTGAGAGGGTGAGCAACACCCTTTAAGTATTGGATTTGCTTTTTATTTAAGGTCATTAAAATTTTTCGATAGTCGTTAACTTGAATTAACGCTATTTTACCCTTATCTAACAGTTAATATCCATAAATAGTCGAAAAATATGGCAAAGAAAAAACATACCGCCAGCTCACAGCGTTGGCTTGATGAACATTTTGAAGATGAATACGTGAAAAAAGCCAAAAAATTAGGTTTGCGTTCACGTGCTGTTTTCAAAATTGAAGAAATAAATAATAAAGATAAATTGATCAAACAAGGCATGAAAGTTGTCGATTTAGGCGCAGCTCCGGGTGGTTGGTCTGAATATGCTGTTAAAGCCGTGGGAGATCATGGGCAAGTTGTTGCTTGTGATATTTTACCCATGGATGCAATTGTAGGTGTTGACTTCTTAGAGGGTGACTTTCGAGAAGAAGAAGTGCTAAACGCACTACTAACCCGAATTAATGGCACTCACACCTCAAGGAAAATTGACGTCGTTATGTCTGATATGGCGGCGAATATGACAGGTAATGAGAGTGCAGACTCTGCCCGTAGTATGTACTTAGTTGAGCTCGCTTTAGATATGTGCAACCAAGTGTTAAAACCAAACGGTGCTTTTGTAGTAAAGGTTTTTCAAGGTGCTGGTTTTGAAGAGTTTATGAAAGAACTTAGGCAAGTATTCAAAACGGTAAAAACACGTAAACCAGAATCTTCACGTGCTCGTTCGCGAGAAGTATACTTGGTGGCGACAGGTTTTAAAGGTTAATAATTACTCAATTCAAAGCAGTAAGTTGTTACGAGTTGTAAACACCGACTAAAGTTAATTAGCGACAAGGCTTGAATTGTAGTAAATTAGTCTCAATATGAAATGTAGGTTGGAATTCATTCCAGCACTACTATTTAATTTATCAATCCCAAAGAGGTCATTAAGTTGAGCGATATGGCAAAAAATCTTATTTTATGGTTAGTAATAGCCGTTGTTTTAATGTCTGTTTTTCAGAGTTTTTCTCCTAATACAGTCAATGAACAGCAAATGGACTACACACGTTTTATCACCGATGTTCGACAAGGACAAATTCGTGATGCCAACGTAGATAGAAACGGTGTTATTACTGGTGAAAAACGCAGCGGTGAAGCATACACCACTACTATTCCGGGTGGTTATGATCGTGACTTAATTAATGATCTTGTTAAACAAGGTGTTCGTGCTCAGGGTAAATTACCAGAAGAAACTAGCTTTTTAACCACTATTTTTGTTTCTTGGTTCCCAATGATTTTACTTATTGGTGTTTGGATTTTCTTCATGCGCCAAATGCAAGGCGGTGGCGGAAAAGGCGCTATGTCTTTTGGTAAATCTAAAGCTCGTCAACTAGGTGAAGACCAAATTAAAACGACTTTTGCTGATGTTGCTGGCTGTGATGAAGCAAAAGAAGAAGTTTCAGAATTAGTTGAATATTTAAGAGAACCAACAAAGTTCCAGAAGTTAGGTGGTCGTATTCCATCAGGTATTTTACTTGTTGGTCAACCGGGTACCGGTAAAACATTATTAGCAAAAGCCATTGCTGGTGAAGCAAAAGTTCCTTTCTTTACAATATCAGGCTCTGATTTTGTTGAAATGTTTGTTGGTGTTGGTGCTTCTCGTGTACGAGATATGTTTGAGCAAGCTAAAAAAGCTGCTCCTTGTATTATTTTTATTGATGAAATAGATGCAGTAGGTCGCCAACGTGGAGCAGGTATGGGGGGCGGGCACGATGAACGTGAACAAACGCTAAACCAGATGTTAGTAGAAATGGATGGTTTTGAAGGTAATGAAGGCGTTATTGTTATCGCTGCAACTAACCGCCCTGATGTGTTAGATCCTGCTTTATTACGCCCTGGTCGTTTTGACCGTCAAGTAACCGTTGGCTTACCAGATATTCGTGGTCGTGAACAAATTTTAAAAGTACATATGCGTAAAGTACCGTTAGGAGATGATGTCAAAGCGGCTGTTATTGCTCGTGGTACTCCGGGTTTTTCAGGTGCAGATTTAGCTAACTTAGTCAATGAAGCTGCTTTATGGGCTGCTCGTACGTCACGCCGTACTGTAGGTATGCATGAATTTGATAAAGCTAAAGATAAAATCATGATGGGCTCAGAGCGTAAATCAATGGTAATGAGCGAGTCAGAAAAAGAAATGACCGCTTACCATGAAGCGGGTCATGCACTTATTGGTCGTTTAGTTCCTGATCATGATCCTGTTTATAAAGTGAGTATTATTCCTCGTGGTCGCGCTTTAGGTGTGACTATGTACTTGCCAGAGCAGGATAGATTCAGCCACTCAAAGCAGCATTTAGAAAGTAACATTTCTTCTTTGTATGGTGGCCGTATTGCTGAAGATGTAATTTATGGAAGTGATAAAGTTTCAACTGGAGCATCTAATGATATTGAACGTGCTACCAATATCGCTCGTAAAATGGTTACTCAATGGGGCTTGTCAGAAAAAATGGGTCCGATGCTTTTCGCTGAAGAAGAAGGTGAAGTTTTCTTAGGGAGAACCTCAGCTAAATCACTTCATATGTCAGAAGAAACTGCAAAATTAATTGATGAAGAAATCAAAGATGTTGTAAATCGTAATTATCAACGTGCTGAGAAAATGATCAAAGATAATGTGGATATTTTACATGCCATGAAAGATGCTTTGATGAAGTATGAAACTATTGATGCATTGCAAATTGATGATTTGATGGCGAGAACAGAGGTGAGAAAACCATCTGATTGGGATGATAGTGATTCTAGCTCAAAACCTGATGCTAACTCAGGTTCTAATTCAAGCGAAGGTGACACAGCTAAAAAAACAGCAGAAACAGAGGTTGATGTAACGTCTACACCTGATTTGTCTGAGCCAAATGGCGATACGCCTGTTAAGTAGCGTTTATAGTTAACATTTATAATTAAAAGATAGCCTCGGTGTCTGCTTATTCATAAGTAAGCATCGAGGTTTTGTTTTATTTAACATATGAAAAGTTAAAATCATGCCTATAGAACCCATAAGCACAGAATCTAACCAAAAAGAATTAGCGCATTTAAATAATGTGCAAGTGATGGGGATTTTAAATGTTACCCCTGACTCCTTTTCGGATGGAGGGCGGTTTTCTACTTTTGATGCTGCACTAAAGCAAGTTGAGTTGATGATAGAAGACGGCGTTGATATTGTCGATATTGGCGGTGAATCAACTCGCCCTGGGGCTATTGAAGTAAGTGAAAAAGATGAAATAGCAAGAGTGATACCTTTACTTAAAATAATTAAGTCTCGTTTTGATATTCCTGTTTCTATAGATACCAGTAAAGCAGGGGTCATGAGCGAAGCTATTTTACATGGCGCTGACATGATTAATGACGTTCGAGCATTGCAAAATGAAGGTTGTCTTGATGTTGTCGCTCAAAGTCATATTTCAGTTTGCTTGATGCATATGCAAGGTATGCCAAGAACAATGCAAGCAAGCCCACACTATAAAGATATTATTGATGATATACTTAGCTTTTTTCAACATCGTATTGAAAGCTGTGAAACAAAAGGTATTAAGCGCGAATGTTTGATTGTAGATCCCGGTTTTGGTTTTGGTAAAACATTACAACATAACTATCAAATGCTGGCAGACTTTGCTCAATTTAAAAAGCTTAACTTGCCCTTATTAGCTGGTATTTCTCGAAAATCAATGTTAGGTGATTTATTAAATCGTGATGTAAAACAACGTTTGTCGGGGAGTTTAACCGCTGCTATTGTTGCTGTACAACAAGGAGCGAGTATAGTAAGAGTTCACGACGTTGCAGAAAGTGTTGATGCCTTAAAAGTTTTAAAAGCAGTTGCTCAATATAAAAGTTAAACTGTTTTGTTCAGCGAGTTTAGTTTCAAAAAAGAATTAATAAATTAAAATAAAGATTGAAAGGAAAAAAGATGTCTAGTCGTAAATATTTTGGCACTGATGGTGTGCGTGGTTTAGTTGGTAAAGCGCCAATTTCCCCTGAATTTGTTATGAAGCTAGGTTATGCTGCAGGTAAAGTATTAGCCGCACAAGGTACTAAAAAAGTCCTTATAGGTAAAGATACGCGAATTTCAGGCTACATGCTTGAGTCAGCATTAGAAGCTGGCTTTTCTGCAGCAGGTATTGACATCGGCCTACTTGGGCCAATGCCAACTCCAGGTATTGCTTATTTAACAAAAACATTTCGTGCTGAAGCAGGTATTGTTATTAGTGCATCTCACAATCCTTATTACGATAATGGTATTAAATTTTTCTCTCAAGATGGGCAGAAATTGCCTGACAGTGTTGAATTGGCTATTGAAGCAGAATTAGATAAACCAATGGGTTGTGTAGAATCAGCTAACTTAGGTAAAGCAAACCGTATTGAAGATGCTGCTGGCCGTTACATTGAATTTTGTAAAAGTAATTTTCCAAGTCAGCTATCTTTAAAAGACTTAACCATTGTTGTTGATTGTGCCCATGGTGCCACTTATCACATTGCCCCTAATGTTTTTCGTGAATTAGGTGCAATGGTTATTGAAGTTGGTACATCACCTAATGGTACAAACATTAACGAAGGTTGCGGTGCCACTTCAATGAAAATGGTCAGTGAAGCTGTGGTTGAGCATAAAGCCGATTTAGGTATTGCACTTGATGGTGACGGTGATCGATTAATGATGGTAGATCACACAGGATATGTTATAGATGGTGATGAAGTTGTATATATAATTGCTTGTAATGATTTAAAATCTGGTTCGTTAGAAGGTGGTGTTGTTGGAACCTTGATGAGTAATATGGGGCTTGAATTGGCGCTAGAAAAATTAGATATTCCATTTGCCCGTAGTAACGTGGGTGATAGATATGTGATGCAAATGCTCAGAGAAAAAGGCTGGCAATTAGGCGCTGAAAATTCAGGCCACATTATTAACTTAAACCATACATCTACAGGCGATGGCATTATTGCCGCTTTAAACGTATTAACCGCTGTTTGTCAGCTTGATAAGTCACTATTTGAATTGCGCCAAGGTATGACCATGCTGCCACAAATTTTGGTGAATGTACGTTTTTCGGGTGATAACGATCCTATTAATGATTCAAATGTGAAAGTTGCGGTGGATAACGTCAATGCTAAATTATCTGGGCGCGGTAGAGTATTGCTTCGTAAATCAGGTACTGAGCCATTAATACGTGTTATGGTTGAAGGTCCAGATCTTGATGAAGTGACACATTTAGCTAATGAAATTGCTGATGCAGTAAAGTTAGCTAGCTAATAAGTGTTGTTATTTTTTATGACTAAATAAACAACAGATAGTTGAGATATTTAGCTTGAAGGGATTAGATTTGCACTTATTACTTGTAAGTTATTCTCAGGTTAGTTAATATCTCGCGGCTTCATTTTACAATGTATTGAAAAGTGGATAGGGGATAGAAAATGGCTAGACGTGCAATCGTTGCTGCTAACTGGAAAATGAATGGTGATTTAGCATTAGTTGACACTATGATTTCTGGTTTATCAGGTATTAAATTACAAGAAAATGTTAACGTAGTAATTTGTCCTAGTACACCTTATTTATCTACGTTTGCTACTAAAGCAAAAATAGAAAAATTAAATACCGCCATCAGTATTGGCGCGCAAACAGTAAGTGAGCATAAAAGCGGTGCATTTACCGGTGAAATTTCTACACAAATGTTGCAGGAATTATCGGTAGAGTTTGTTATTATAGGTCACTCTGAGCGCCGAAGTTATTTTAAAGAAACTTCAACGCAAATAGCACACAAAGTAGGTGCTGCACTAAATGCTGGCTTAACGCCTATTTTATGTATTGGTGAAAGCGAAGTTGAACGGGCGACAGAACAAACTGAAACAGTACTTGCTTCACAATTACAGCCTGTAATAGATGAACTGGGCATAGAAAGATTTATTGATGTTGTTATTGCTTATGAACCCGTTTGGGCCATAGGAACAGGAAAAACAGCATCAAGCGAGATGGCACAAGATACACATCAATTTATTCGTCAATTTCTAGCGAAAGCTAATGAAAGTGTGGCGTATAAAGTGCCTTTGTTATACGGTGGCAGCGTGAATGCGTCAAACTGTGAAGAATTATTTGCACAAGCTGATATAGACGGTGGTCTTATTGGTGGAGCTAGTTTACAAGTTGAGCAATTTAAAATAATTTGCTCAACAGCGAAAGGAAAGTAAAAATGTTGTATCAAGTTTTAATAATCGCCTATGTTCTTATTGCATTATCACTTATTGGTTTAGTGTTAATTCAACAGGGTAAAGGTGCTGATATGGGTGCTTCTTTTGGTGCTGGTTCATCAGCAACAGTATTTGGCTCAGGTGGCTCAGGTAATTTTTTAACTAAAATGACTACATGGTTAGCAATTGCTTTCTTTATTCTCAGTTTAGTATTGGGTAACTTAACGGCTAATCGTACTAAAGCGGTTGAAGAGTGGAACGACTTAAGCACTCCAGTAAGTGAGCAAAGTATCGCTATAGATGCTATTCCTAGTGATAAAATTGATGAAAGTGCAGAACCAACTATTAGTGGAAATACCGATGTTCCAGCTGAACCGGCTACAAAACAAGATGATAGCGACGTACCAAACTAACATTACAGAAGCTTATTAATTAAATTTAGTATTGCGCGGATGTGGCGGAATTGGTAGACGCGTCAGCTTGAGGGGCTGGTGACTTAGGTCGTGGGGGTTCAAGTCCCCCTATCCGCACCACTAAATTTATACAAATAGACATTTAAAGACCTATTCATTATGAATAGGTCTTTTTCGTTTGGTTGATAATTATTTCTGACTGATTAGCAACCTCGATCGCGAGCTATTATCTTGTCAAATTTTATTTCTCATTATGAATTGCTCACACCTTTTTTCTTGTTTTTAAATCAAACGTTCCTCTGTTATAGCAATGTGTGCATATTAATATAATTAGCACTTTTCGATTTCAATTTTTTTTGTTACACTCGCTGACCGAACGTTCAGTAAGTGTAATCAAATGAAAAATATGTCCACTAGCTTTTCTGTGAAAAATAGTCCTAAATTTTCTAAAGGTGCTTTAGCTATTCTTAGTGTAGCGGAGTCACTATTTGCTCAAAAAGGTTTTAAAGCAACGTCTATTAGTGAAATAGCTAAGAAAACAGGTGGCAGCAAAGCTAATATCTATCACCACTTTAAATCTAAAGAGCACCTTTACCAAGAAACGTTAGAACTAGCTTGTGAACATATATTTGATGTTTTACAACCTTCAAAAGGGCAACTTTCGAGTAATCCTAAACAGAGATTGAAAGATTATATATCGCTTCATTTGAAAAGTATGATTGAACAGCCTAACTCAACCAATTTGATTAAAAGAGAGTTAATGGATAACAATCAAGTAGAAGGTAGGCTCTTAGCAAAAGATATTTTTTCTACTATATTTACAAAAGTTGCTACTCTCGTCTTTGGTGCTCATGGCATTGAAAAAGAAAGCAACAATATGATCGCATCTTTACAAGCTTTCATGCTTATTGGGGGAAATATGTTTTTCTTTGACTTGCAGTCAGTAATGAAATATTTACCTGGCATGTCATCTCTTTCTGATTCTTCTGAGGCTTTTAGCAATATGATATTTGACCTCATTATTAATCAAAACACTATCAGTGGTCTTAACCTTACTGAGGAAAATTCAAATGTATAAAACAGTTATTTGTGTCTGCGCAGCTTTTTTTGCTTTAGCGGGCTGTCAAGAATCTGAACAGGTCAAAAATACCAGTTCAAAAGACCAAAAAATTTGGTCTGTCAGCTCATTGTCAGTTCAATCAACGTTGATGCCTATTAATTACAAATCTATTGGTACAGTAGTGTCTGATCAGCGGATCGATGTTTCATCTAGAGCCACAGGTTATATTAAAAATATTTCAGCTTTAGAAGGAGATAAAGTATTTAAAGGGCAAGTATTGGTAGCACTTGATGATGCTGATGTTGAAGGGGCAATTTTACAAGCAAAAGCATTAGTAAATACCGCTGAATTAGCTGTTCACGATGCCGATATTGATGTTGAGAGATACCAGGATCTTTTTAAAAAAGGTAGCGTGTCAGAAAACCTCATGCGCAAAACTCAGTTATTTCGTGATAGATCCAACGATGCTTTACATACAGCTAAAACAGCCTTGGTTATTGCTAAAGCTCAGCGTCAATATATACAAATGTCGAGTGAAGTAGACGGTATCGTCGTTGAAAGGCATCTTAGGAATGGTGATCTTGCGACACCTGGAAAACCAATACTTACCATTGAATCTAGCCAAGGGCTGTTCTTTGATACTTATGTTGCAGAGAGTCAGATAAATAACATTAAAAAAGGAGCGAGTGTTGTTGTCTTTATCGATGCATTAAATAGAAGTATGAAGGGCACTGTTGCTAGAGTTGTTCCTGCTGGTGATGTTACGACACGTCGTTATATGGTTAAAATTGCTTTACCAAGCAATGATGGCCTTTTATCAGGTATGTTTGGTCGGGTTAATTTTATATTAGGTGAAAAACCAGCAGTTATTATCCCTTCTTCTGCATTGGTTGAACGAGGAGGGTTACAAGGTGTTTTTGTGATTAATGATTTACAAGAAGCTTATTTTAGGTGGCTTAACTTAGGTGCTGAAACGAAAGAAGGGATTGAAGTTAGATCCGGGTTAGTGATTAATGAAAAAATAATACTACAAGGTAACAGCCAAATTCGTGAAGGCGATATTGTAAAACACTCTGCCTTACTGGAGGCAGTAAATGAGTGATTTGAAATTAAATGCTGCTGGGAAGTTAGCAAGTACTTTTATCACCTCAAAATTAACCATACTTGTTATGATGAGCTGTTTGATATTAGGTTTTTTAGCTATTTTTTTAACACCTAGGGAAGAAAACCCTCAAATTGTTGTGCCTGGTGCTGAAATTTTTGTTAGCTTACCTGGTGCTAGTGCTGAAGAGGTTGAACAACTAATCGTTAACCCATTAGAAGCAATTGTTCGAGAAATTAAAGGTGTAGATCATACCTATGCCGTTGCTTTTAATTCTTTAGCGGTGATTAATGTTCAGTTTGAAGTGGGCGAAGATCCAGATAAATCATTAGTAAAGCTTTATGATCGTGTTCTTGGGAAAAGAGATGCTCTACCTACAGATGCATCTACTCCTTTAATAAAAAGTGTAGATGTTGATGACGTACCTATTGTTACTATTACGCTATCGTCTGATAAATATAATGATTATGCTTTAAAGCGTTTAGCTGATCGCATGGTGGAACGTTTACATTCTATGAAAGCGGTTTCAGTTGCGGGTGTACGAGGTGGGCGTGATTTAGAAGTAAGAATTGAGCTTGATCCAGAGCGTTTATTGGCATTTGATTTGACTTTGAATCAAATAACACACAGCTTACAGTTAGCAAATATTTCCGTTCCAATGAATACACAGGTTCGAAATGGTCAAAATAGTCGTATTCATTTAGACTCGTTTTTATCATCCAAAGAAGATGTTAGTCAGCTTGTTGTAGGGGTTCACCTTAATAAACCTGTTTACTTAAATGATGTTGCCAAAATAATAGTGGCTCCCAATGAAGAGCGAGAAACATTGTCGCGCTTTGCTTTTGGTCGTGCAGATCCTCGTTTTAACCAAAGTGTAGAAACTGAAATGCCTGCTGTAACAATTCATGTTGCGAAAAAGCAAGGTTTTAACTCAGTATTTGTTGCTCAAGATATTATTGAAAGAATTGAACGACTTAAAAAAAATATGATACCTAAAGATGTTTATGTCGTTATTACCCGAAATGATGGTGAGAAAGCTAATACCTCAGTGAATAATTTAATAGAACATTTAGCCATAGCTATTTTTTCTGTTGTTGTTATTTGTGTTTTCTTTTTAGGAGTAAAAGAAGCGCTTATTGTAGGCATAACAGTGCCATTAATTTTAAGCTTAACGCTCGGGATTTCTTATTTGTCGGGTTTAACGATTAATCGTATTAGCTTGTTTGGCTTGATCTTATCATTAGGGTTACTTGTTGATTCAGCCATTGTCGTCATTGAAAATATACACCGTAACTATAAAAATTTATCTGGAAAAAATAAAAGTGAAGTAACGGTATTAGCAACTAATGAAGTAGGTAACCCTACCAACCTAGCAACCTTTGCTATCATGTTGGTTTTTATGTCGTTACTGTTGATAACAGGTATGTCAGGAGAGTTTTTCTACCCTATTGCATTTAGTGTTCCTGTTGCCATGTTTTCATCGCTAGTTATTGCTTATATAATCACGCCTTGGGCAGCTAATCGCTGGTTAAAACCAGGAGAGGGACATGATCTTGAAGATCATGATAAAACTGATAATTTACATAAGTTTTATCATTGGATTATAACGCCTTTACTTAATAGTAGAAAAGTTCGTTATATCACTATTTTATTGATTATATGCTCTATTCTCTTGTCTTTATTACAGCCAGTTTGGCAGTTTATTCGCCCTGAAGGGATTTCTGGCCAGTTATCCTCTGGTGGTGTTTCACTTGCTTTATTACCTAAAGGGAATAAAAACACCTTTAACATCACCATTGATATGCCTGAATATACACCAGTAGAAGTCACTGACCAGATAGCTCGTGAAATAGGTACTTTATTACGAAAACATGAGTATATTACTGATTATCAAACATGGATTGGACAATCAGGTGTTATTGATTTTAATGGGTTACTTCGTGGTAATAGTAATAAGTTAGGGCCGCACATTGCTGAAATTAGAGTCAATCTTGTTGATAAAAAATCACGTGATATAACTTCTATTTTATTAGTCAGGGCGCTTAGGGATGATGTTTTAGCAATTGAAAAAAGATTTCCGGGTAGTATTGTTCAACTAATCGAAGATCCACCAGGTCCGCCAGTTCGTGCAACCTTATTGGCAGAAATTTATGGTGAAGATCTAGAGGTAATGAGAAAAATTTCAGCTAAAGTTGTTGCTGAATTTGAAAAAACCTATGATATTGTTGAAGTGAAGGATAGTGAAGTTGACGATGTTCGAGAATATAAACTAGCAGTTGATAAAGAAAAAGCGGCATTGTCTGGTGTGTCAGCTGTCGACGTCGCTCAAGCGATACGTCGTCTTGTTAATGGTGAAAGCTATGGTCGATTACATCTTAAAGGAGAAAAACACATTGTTCCAATTAGGTTACATATACCGAGGAAGTATCAAATTGATCCTGTATTACTATCTCGAGTATTTGTTACTAATAGAGAAAATATAAAAATTCCTCTTTCAGAGTTAACTTATACCGTAGAGTCATGGCAAGATAGACCTATTTACCATAAAAATTATGAGCGTGTTACTTATGTAGGTGCTGAATTAAAAGAAACAGCACCTGTTTATGCTATTATAGATTTAGATAAACGTATAGATGGTATGTTAGTTGATGATATTCAGCTTACGACAGGGAATTTACAATTAACACCAGTTGAACCCGATATAATAGATGGTTATAAATTATTGTGGGATGGTGAAATTAGAATGACGCTCGATACTTTTAAAGACATGTTGTTAGCGTTGGCATTAGCATTAACATGTATTTATTTGTTACTTGTCGGCTACTATCGTTCATTTATCATTCCGCTAATAGCTATGTCAGCCATACCATTAGGGTTAATAGGTATATTTCCTGGACATTGGATAATGGCTGAACCATTCACTAATCCATCAATGATAGGTTTAATTGCGTTATCTGGTGTCGTTGTTAGAAACTCTTTACTCATTATTGATTTTGTTCTTGATTATATGAAACTTGGCATGCCTTTGCATGAAGCCGTAAGTGAAGCAGGTGCCGTACGGTTAAGACCAATATTACTTACAGCATTAGCCATAATACTTGGCTCCTCAGTTATGCTGAGTGATCCTGTTTTTACAGGTTTAGCTATATCACTTATTTTTGGCACCATTACCTCGACAATACTTACTTTAGTGGTAGTACCCGTTTTGCTATATTCTTTTTTTCGTAAAGTCTAAATATATAAATACTGGATATATTTTATGAGTAATCAAAAAAAACAAAATTTAAAAATAGGCATTGCTTTAGGAAGTGGATCGGCAAGAGGCTGGGCGCATATAGGTGTTTTACATGCTTTAAAAGAGTTGGGAATAGAGCCTGATATTGTTGCAGGGTGTTCTATTGGTGCTTTTGTCGGCGCTGCTTATGCAAATGACCAACTCGACTTGCTAGATGAATGGAGCCGAACATTAACGTGGAAAGAAATTATTGGTTTTTTTGATTTATCTTTATCTAAAGGTGGCTTAATTCAAGGTGATAAATTATTTAAATTTATTCAGGAAAAAATAGGTACTCTTGATATTGAAAACCTTGATCGGAAGTTTGGTGCTGTTGCTACTGAGTTAAATACAGGTAGGGAAATTTGGTTAAGAGATGGATCCTTACTAAATAGTGTCCGTGCATCAATCGCTTTTCCAGGATTAATTACCCCAGTAAAACATAACAATAAATGGCTGATTGATGGTGGCCTGATAAACCCTGTACCAGTTTCTCTTTGTCGTGCAATGGGGGCTGATGTGGTTATTGCGGTTAACCTAAACGGTGATCTTCTGAAACAATCACCTAAAACAGTAGCATTAGAACAAGATATTTTAACATCATCTATTGATAGTGAAACTAGTTTTTTTGAACGTCTATCTACACCATTCAAATTAGAAATTAAAAAGCAAAAAAGTTTATTGGTATCTAAAATTTTCAATCAAGATGCTAAAACGCCCGGGTCATTTGAAGTGATGGCTAGTTCAATTAATATTATGCAAGACCGTATAACGCGTAGTCGTATGGTTGGAGATGTGCCTGAAATAATTATTTCACCAAAACTATCACAACTTGGTTTGCTAGAATTTGATAAAGCTGAAATGGCAATTGAAGAAGGTCGTAAAAGTGTTGAAAGAGTGCGCGCTGTAATCGAAGATGAATTGTCACAAGAAACTGGCGGCTTTGAATAAGCAAATCGATACAAAAAATCCATTTGTTATGGTCAAAAAAATTACTAAGTTGAGGTATTGCATTAAATGATTATTTTTAAACAGGTTAAAAGTTAGTTATGAGAATTATTACAAAAGAATCAAAAGCTGAAGTCTCTGGTGGTTATTTACATATTAAAGAGTGGCTTCCCAAACAGCTATCTTCAGAAGTACCTATCATCATGCTACACGATTCTTTAGGTTGTGTAGGATTATGGAAAACTTTTCCTGAATTACTAGCAAGTAAACTTTCTAGACATGTTATAGCTTATGATCGGTTAGGTTTTGGGTTGTCAGGTGCTCGCAATGAATTACCTTCTGTAGATTTTATTAAAGAAGAAGCGAGTATCTATTTCCCCGCAATTAAAAAACACTGTTCGATTCAAAAATATATGTTACTTGGTCATAGTGTTGGCGGCGGCATGTCACTTAATATTGCTGCTACAGATAAAGACTGTATAGCTGTAGTTTCTATTTCAGCTCAAGCCTTCGTTGAAGATCTCACATTAAAGGGCATTATAGACGCTAAAAAAATGTTTAAAAAGCCAGGTCAAGTTGATCGACTTAAAAAGTGGCATGGAGATAAAGCTCAGTGGGTTTTAAATGCTTGGACAGAAGTTTGGTTGTCACCAGAATTTGCTCAGTGGAACTTAGGTTATTGTATTAAAGATATAACCTGCCCTGTTTTAATAATTCATGGGGAAAATGATGAATATGGCTCTAATGCTTTTCCTGAATATATTGAAGATAACGTCTCTAGCGTAACAACTAAAAATATAATTAATGGATGTGGTCACATGCCGCATCATGAAAAGACAGATGAAGTTGTTGATTCAATTATCAGCTTTGTAAATACAATTACAATAGAAGAGTGTTTGGTTAGATAATTTTTATAACACAAGTTATAAAAATTCATGGCTATGTAGTTAACGCAGGATTTAGTTGTAAACGTCATCTTCGAAGTTTCTGATCGAAGAACCATTGTTTTTTAGACACTGGATACGGGAGAATATGCTCTATGCATTCTCTAATAAGTGGTATTCATGCCACGTCCGATTAAAATAACACGGGGATGACGAACCTAAGTTATATGCATAGACACGTAAAAATCAATCTTGCACACAACATTAATATTTACTATTAATAACCTCAGGAGGCATTTATGCTGGGTAGTATGATGAATTTTCAGTTGACTTTAACGTCAATTATGAAACACGGTAAACAAATTAACCCGAATAAAGAAGTGGTATCAATAACCAGTGATCATGATGAACACCGTTGCACATTAAGTGATATTTTTGAACGTTCAGCACAAGTTGCTAATTTGCTAAAGTCTCACAATATTGAAAAAGGTGATCGAATTGCGACTCTTGCCTGGAATGATTTTAGGCACATGGAGCTGTATTATGGCATAGGCTGTTCAGGGGCTGTTTGTCACACGATTAACCCACGATTACATCCGGATCAGGTTAACTTTATTGTTAATGACGCTAGCGATAAAATAATTTTTCTTGATGTTATGTTTATTGATTTAATCAAAGCCGTTGAAGCTGAATTAACCAGTGTTAAGCAATTTATTGTACTGACCTCAGATGTGTCAGTAGTGGCGCATTTAGGCGAAAAATGGTCTACCTATGAAGATGATATTAGTATTCATTCTAAAGAGCATGATTGGCCTGAGCTTGATGAAAACGATCCTTGCCAACTTTGTTATACATCAGGTACCACAGGAAATCCTAAGGGAGTGCAGTACAGCCACCGAGCTTTAGTATTACATACTATGGCAGCTATTGCGCCAGATGCTTTTTCAATCGGTAAAAATGATTGTATTTTACCTGTTGTACCCATGTTTCATGTTAATGCTTGGGGTATCCCATACATGGCCGCTATGGCAGGCTGTAAACTTGTATTAGCAGGCGCTAAGGTTGCGGATCCCGAGGTGTTAAGTCGCCTTATTCAAAACGAGGGCGTTACGTTAGCCGCAGGCGTGCCTACTGTTTGGAATTTATTAGCTCAATACCTTCAAGAAAATGATATTTCATTAACAGGCCTTAAAAAGCTCGTTGTTGGTGGTACTGCTATGCCGCCTCATTTATATCGTTATTTTCAAGATGATCAAGACATGGCCATTATCCATGCTTGGGGCATGACTGAAATGAGCCCTTTAGGTACAATCAATCATATCCAAGCTAAAGAAATGCAAGAGTGGGATGATGAGGCTCTGTTTGAGCAAAAATTAAAACAAGGGGTGCCTGTTTATGGCATCGAGCTTAAATTGATCAACGATGATGGTCAAGACGTTCCGTGGGACGGTAAGGAGTCAGGAAACCTCTTAGTGAGAGGACCTTGGGTAGTCGATAAATATTTTAATAGACCTGATGTAGAGAACGAAAATGGCTGGTTTGATACCGGTGATATATCAATTATTGATCAATATGGCTATATGAAAATAACTGATAGAAGTAAAGATGTTATTAAATCAGGAGGCGAGTGGATTTCTTCAGTTGATATTGAAAATGCTATGATGTCACACCCTGATGTATCTTTAGCCGCTGTAATAGGTATAGAACACCCTAAATGGGATGAACGTCCTTTATTAATCATAGAAAATCATAGTGGTGAAGCGTTAACATACGAAGAAGTAGTCACCTTTTTAACCGGAAAAATAGCTAAGTGGTGGATGCCGGATGCTATTGAATACGTTGAAAATATTCCTATGACGGCAACAGGAAAAATGCATAAATTAAAATTAAGAGATAAATTCAAAGGTTTTTCTTTTTAATCTATTGATATTCAAAGTATTGTAAATTTCAATGAGAAATAGACCCCTTATTTGTTAATTTTTAGTTAACATTTATAAGGGGTTACCTAGTCAATATACTCATTAACGCTTCATATATTGGTTGAAATCAATATCACTACAACCCACAACAACTTTTACACGGTTAGATGCGCCGAGCTTTTTTAAAATAGAAGACACGTGAGATTTTACCGTTGTTTCTGAAATATTTAGGTTAAAGGCTATTTGCTTATTGGCTTCACCTTTTGTTAAGTTTTTAAGTACCATTAACTCTCTACGTGTTAGCAATAATATTTTTTCGGGTGAAACTTCAAATTCTTTTGGAGTGCTTACTGTAGCTTCTGAGCGAATAATATCAGCAGGTAGATAAACATGGCCGTCTAATATACTTTCAAGTGCTTTACCTATGGTTTTTTTAGTTGAAGACTTTGCAATAAAACCAACGGCACCGTAGGCAATTGTTTGTAGTATTACTTGTTTTTCTGTCTCAGCTGAAATAATAACAACAGGAGTTGTTGGAAATTGGTTACGTAAATCGAGTAAACCAGCTAAGCCAGACATACCAGGCATGTTTAAGTCGAGCAGAATAAGATCAATTTCACTGTTTTCTTTGATGAAAGCAAGCGTTGAATTTATGTCCTCTGATTCAAATATTTCAGAATTTGGGAATGTTTGAGAAATAATATTTATAACTGCATCCCTAAATAAAGGATGATCATCAGCAACTAGAATTTTATACATTATTTTTATTATACCTACTGAAATAAGAACATCTTAGCACTGTATTAGAGGAAAATTAACTCTTTATTTATCCTTTAGTTGTTGGCTTTTAGCAAAGTAAATATGCCACCTCACCATGAGGAGCAAAAACTATCACGAAAGTTCAACATGTCTTAACTTTACCTTAAGTAATAATATGTTTTTTAACTTTTGAATGAGGAAAATAGTAAAGCCACTATTGTTAAATAGTGGCTTGTTTTTATTTAAGTATATAAGCTTTTATATATAACAACTATTATTAATAATGTTAGAAGGTTACTACTACACCAACGGATAAGGTATTATTTTCTTCAGACTGAATAGAGTTTGAAACATCTACTTCGGTTTTGTTGTATTCAGCTACACCATATAAGCCAGGTAAAATTGTTCTATAATATGCAAAAGTTGTATTGCTGTAAACAGCATCTAAAACACTACCTGTATTTTCTACTTCACTTTCACCATAACTTAAAATAAAACGGTTATCACCTAAAGTGTATGCCGCTTGTGTCAAGAAGCCATCAGATTCAATAGAGTCAGGACCCACATAATGATCAAGGGCGGCGATATAAGATAAACCTTTAGATTGAAAGCCTGACGCAGTTAGTGATATGTTTGAAAATTTAACATTAGCACCATAACCAATACCTGTTTGATTTTGTTCAACGTTGTTTTCTTCACTCGTTTGAGTGACGCCACTTATCCAAGTTTTCAATGAGCCATTATCAAAAGTTGTGTCATATACTAATTCAGCTTCAAAACGTGGTAGTTCTTCATCTGAGGTAGCAGACATTTTATTTGGATCCATAACACCAACAGCAAGTTTGAAACCATTCATATCAGGAGAACGATAGGTGATTTGCGCTTTTGGAAAAGGATAAGTGTAACCTGCACTGGCATTACCATAAGTTGTATTGCCACCGTCTACAAAGCCAAAAAAATCAGACGTTTGCCCTAAACCAAGTAAGTTTTCATCGTTTAATAAGCTGGTAATATTAAATATACCAAAATCTTTACCTACTCTTACTTCACCCCAACTACCGCTTATTTTAGCGTAAAATTGACGAACATCAATTAACGTGCCTGTACCTAAATCAGCAGGTGAAGGATCACGGAATTGATCAGTATCATTAATAGACACTGAAAAAGCAGATCGCATAGATATTTTTGTATCATCAAGTTTTTTAGATAAGTTAAATCCAATAGTATTTGGTAAGAAACCCATTCGAACACGTGATTGAGTACGGTCAGATTTAACGCCAGTAGCATCTGTTTTATCAATAGTGCTATTCGTGTAAAATATATTAATTAAACCATCAGTGCTGAAGGTCACGTCATTATCATTATAAATTTCAACAGCAGCATAAGTATTAAAAGTAGTGATACAAGCAGCGGCAATTATTGCTAATTTAAATTTTGTAGTCATGTTTATCCCTTATTTTTTAGTATTTCTTATCACTGCTAATGATAAAAAATACTATTGCAATAGGATACTGGTAACAATAGTGAAAAAGGCATTCCTTAGTTCTACACCTTTTGGTTAATACCAAAGTAGGAGTAAAACCAATAAAAATTAAAATATGACCATGTATTGAACTCAGGAACGCTCTAAAAAGTGCACTCTATTTTCTGTAGGTCGGTATTTATGCCGTCAAAATGATGGGCTATAGCCCGACCTACATTGAAACCTGAGCTATCTACATAAGAATGAAATAAAATTATCCCTATATACTATGAATAGAAAGCAACCTAATATCTTTCCATTTAGTCGCTTATATATACTCTCCGGCCGGCCAGTAATTCGTTTTAGACTATAACGATGGATTACGTATTCTAATATTTATGGTAAAAGTGTATGATAATTCAAAAATAGTATTAATTGAGGTAATTAAATGTCTAACATGCAGAGTTACGATGAAGTAAAAGCCAGTTTCAAGCTAGAAATACCAGAGTTTTATAATTTTGGTTTTGATGTAATTGATAAACGCGCAGATGAAGCAGATAAACTTGCTTATATAGAAGTAGATGGATCGGGTGAAAATATCACTCGTTATAACTTCAGTGATTTGCGTGATGTTTCTAACCAATTCGCCAACGGCTTATTTGGCTTAGGTACAAAAAAAGGGGAGCTTGCTTTCGTAATGATTCCCCGAATAGGCGAGTGGTATTCGGTAATGATTGGTTGCTGCAAATTAGGCGTGGTAACAATGCCGGGTACAAATCTTCTAACCCCTAAGGATATTGAATATCGTATTAATCGTTCTAAAGCTACTATAGCGATTGTAACAGCAGATAATGCGGATAAAGTCGAAAAAATTAAAGCTAACTGCCCAACTCTTAAAACACTTATTGTTATTGGTGAAGAACGTGAAGATTGGTATACATTTAAACAATTAACAGAAGGCTTAAGTACAAGGTTAGATAAAAGCCAATTAGCGCCAAGTAAAGCGTCTGATTTAATGATGATTTATTTCACCTCTGGCACGACGGGCATGCCAAAAATGGTGCCGCGTGATAATGCTTACGCGTTTGCTCATATTATTACTGGCAAATATTGGATGGATCAAAAAGAAGATGATATCCATTGGACATTGTCTGATACAGGCTGGGCAAAAGCTGCGTGGGGTATGCTGTATGCACCATGGCAAATGGGTGCGGCGATGGTGTTGTTTAATGGCTCAGGCTTCGACGCAGAACTACATTTAAATTTAGTTGAAAAGTTAGGTGTAACAACCTTTTGTGCACCGCCAACGGTATACCGTATATTTGCACAAATGGATTTATCTAACTATAACATAAGCTCTATTCGTCATGCCATTGGTGCTGGCGAACCATTAAATCCTGAAGTTATTAAAGTGTGGAAAGATGCGACGGGATCTGATATTTATGATGGTTACGGGCAAACAGAAACTATAAATATTGTTGCTAATTACCCTTGTTTAGCTGTTAAGCATGGTTCAATGGGCAAGCCTGTTCCTGGTGTTAATGTTCAAATTGTGGACGAAGAAAGTAATATTTGTGCGGTGAACTCAGTTGGTAGTATTGCTATAAAAATTACCGAACCATTGCAACCTGGTATGTTTGCAGAGTATTGGGAAGATAAGGAGGCAACTGCAAAATGCTTTATCAATGGTTGGTATCATACTGGTGATAATGGCACGATGGATGAAGACGGTTACTTTTGGTTTGTTGGTCGTTCGGATGATATTATTACCTCATCAGGCTATCGAATTAGCCCGTTTGAAGTTGAAAGCTCTTTATTAGAACATTCCGCTGTTTTAGAATCTGCCGCAATTGGTAAACCTGATGAGGCACGTGGTGAAATCGTTAAAGCATTTATCATTTTAGCGGAAGGTTATGAAAGCAGCCCAGAATTAACTAAAGAAATTCAAAATTTTATGAAACAACAAACAGCGCCATATAAATACCCACGCGAAATTGAATATGTTGAATCATTGCCGAAAACTATTTCAGGCAAAATTAGACGTATCGAATTAAGACAAAATTGCTAGGGTAAGAGTTGTTCTAATAAAAAATATCGGGGGTTAGTCCTCCGATATTTAAAAAGTGGATGAGAATTTTAACCTATTAATTTGTTTTTCCTGCTAATATTTTAGGATACTCATTCATAAGTTTTGCTTGCCAAGCTAATTCTTTATTACCTGCCTCTTGTCTAGGTTTAGGCAAATCAATATCAACTTGGTGAATTATTGATGTTGGTGTGTTACTCATAAAAACAATACGATCGGCTAAATATATCGCTTCGCTCAAATCATGGGTGACAAAAATAACCGTACTACCACGGTTTTGGCAAAGCTCTACTAATAATCGTCTTAGCTTTGCTGCTGTGGGTGCATCAAGTGAGTTGAATGGCTCATCTAACAGTATTAATTCTGGGTTTACGGCAAAAGCTCTGGCAATAGCTACTCGTCGTTGCATTCCTCCAGATAATTGATTGGGAAAGTAGCTTCCTTTACCTGATAAACCAACTTGGTTAAGTAAATCATTAATTTGTTCATGTTGACTTTTTTGTTGAGTTTCATGTTTAGGGGTTGGCAATACCAGCTGTAAATTTTCTTGAACTGTTAACCAAGGCATAAGTCTTGGTTGTTGAAATATATAGCCTAACTTATGCGATTCATCACCGTTAATCGCTTTGCCATTGCACAATAATTTTTGTTCATATGATTCCTCTAAACCACAAAGCATATTGAGTAAGGTGCTTTTGCCACAACCAGAAGGTCCTATAATTGCAACAAACTCGCCCGGTTTTACGCTAAAATTAATGTCCTTTAGAACCACTGCATCAATATTATTGTAGCACTTATTTTTAATCGCGATATCAAGCGCTATCATGATTCATTCCTCGGCTAGTTAGTTTATCTAAGGGTCTAAAAAATAAGGCCTCAATCACTAGTACCACGGCAATAAAGGCGAAGGTATAAGCGAGAATTCCCGCAATATCAAAAAACTGAAATAGTGTGTTTAACGCAAAACCAACACCATCACTACGCCCTAATAACTCTACTACTAAAACAATTTTCCATATTAATGATAAACCAGCGCGTGCTGAGGCCATTATATAAGGATAAATTTGAGGCAAAAATATCTTAAAGAATGTTGTTCTAGGTGATAATTTGTACACTTTGGCGACTGCTAATAAGTCTTGATCAACAACACGAGCACCTTCCCTGATCATAACAACGACAGTGGGGATTTTATTAATAACCACGGCAGTAATCGCGGCTGATTCAACTAAACCTAACCATATGTAGCATAATAAAATAGTGACTAGGGCAGGTATGTTAAGGGCAATAATTAATAAGGTGTCGCTTAGTTCATTCACTTTATCGCTACAACCCATTAAAATTCCAATGATAACACCTAATATCATGGCAATAATAAAGCTGATAAAGACACGACCTAACGTTATGCTAATGTTTGCTAGCATATCGCCTTGGTTAACATGATAAATAAAACTATCAATAACGTTGAGTAAAGAGGGAAAGTCAGCACTGTTGATAAACCAAGCAGTAGCTTGCCAAATCACGGCTAAAATTATTAGCATCAATAATCGACTATACAAAGCAGTAAAGAATTGATGGGAGTTTGATTTAATCGCTGTGTGTTTACTTGAAAAAATACCTTTCATCTACCAATCACTTATCACTGTCGAGCAGATTAATGTTTTTAGGAAGCGCTAAGTCAACCTTACTATTATGCCAAAAGGTATTTTTATCTAACTTGGTTGCTTTACCTACTAACGTTTGTCCACCTTGTTTTGATAAAATAGCAAATACTTTTTGACTGGCTTTAATTTCTTCTGAGCTAAATTTACGTAGTATGATTTCTCGATAACCAGTTTTTAATGCGGAGAACACCTGATCATTTTCTGCCTTTGTTAGGAGCTTAATGCGCTCCCATTCTTCATTTGATGAGAGTAAAATCTTTTTCGCCTCAATAGAGGCTTGTATAAAACCAACTACTGCTTGGTTATTGCTATCCGCCCAGGCATGATCAAATACCCAGCCTAATAGCGGTAGGTTATTATTTACCCCTAATTCAGTTAACATTTGTGAAACATTCACTAAAAGCCTAAAGCCATCTGCTTTTAATCGGGCGTTGTAGTGCCAAAAGTTTATTGCCGCATCTAAATCACCTTTTTGCATAAAACGATTTAATAATGGCGGTGAGGCAAATACTATTTCAGCATTTTTAGCCATATTTATTTGGTACTTCTGTTGTGCATAGGCTTGTAATAGCAACCAGTTTTTATCTACTGCACCACCAGCAATACCTATTTTTACTTGGTTTAAATCAAGCAATGACTTTACTTTAGAATCACCTGAAATATATAAACCGCCAGCGGCAATGGTGGTTGGAAATAAGGTAAAGTTTTTATTATTAAAGCGTTGACGATTTACCCATAACCAATCGCTGAGAATAATATCAACAGCCTTGCTTTGTAACGCTACCGCAGAAGCATTCTTGCTACTAAGTGATGTGACTTTTAAATTGAACTGGTATTTTTTATCTAATTGGTGATGTTTTATTACCGCCATTTCCCAGTTAACGGTGCCGTATTTTAATACACCAACATTAACTATGGGAAAGCTATCAACTTCATTAGCTATAACTTTGGTGCAAATAAAAAGAGCAAAAAATATCATTGAAATAATTAGAAAAGTAGATAATATTCGCATGTAATAACTCTTAGTTAGTAATCTTAATGAGTAAAGTAACAATTTAAAACTGGAAATCAAACCAGTAAAAAGAAATAAAGATCATCATTTAAAACTGATAATTTAAGTTAACAGAGATTGCTCTCGGTCTGCCAGGCCCAACAAAGTAAGGCGATTCTACATCAGGATAAAAACCTTCTAATACTTCATCAGCTTCACCATAAGTGCCGAACGTTTCATAATCATAATCAAGCACATTATCTACTTTTGCAGATAAAGTTAAACGCTTGTTTACCTGATAGGCTAAATATACATTAATTAAGGAGTAAGCAGATATTTTTTTATTTTCATTAGCTTCATCACCACGATAATAAGAGTCAGATGAATATAATAATTCGCTACCAAGGCTTAGTTTAATGTTTATTTTCCAATCAGCATGAAACTTTATTTGATGTTGTGGTTGCCCAGGAACAACGTCACCAGGATTTACTTGACGATTAGCACCGAGTGGATTCATAGGACTAAAAGAAACAAAAGGTGATTCAAAGGTTGCTTTTAAATAGTTGTAACTTGACCCTAAAGTTATTTCGTCAATGACCGTAGATAATGCTAATTCTACACCTTGTCGTTGAATTTCATTAATATTAACAAAGTACCCTTCTGAAGAAGTAGATCCTGCTTGTTGGAAAATAATATCATCATGCGTTTCGGTTGAGAATACTGCAGCACTAGCTGACATGGTATCAGCATTATATTGCAACGACGCTTCAACAGTTTTGGCTACTACTTGCTCAAGGGGCGGATCAGAAACAAAGCCGTTAGGTAATTTACAAGGGTCGTTTTCATCAGCACAGCTTAATTCTGCTGGGCTAGGTGCACGAGATGACTCGCTGTAGCTAAGTTTAACGGTTAAATTATCATTTATTTCATAACTTACCCCTAGAGCAGGGTTAAAACGGTGAAACTTATGATTACCATCAAGAGAGCCTTCACCGCTATCAATAAGATCGTTCATTTCTATTTGGATATGATTGTAACGACCAGCAAAATTTACAGTGATTTGGTTTTCAAAAGCTATTGAATAAGAAGCATAAAGATATTGCTGTTTAGTGGTTACGTCTAATCTAACTTGGGATTCACTATCAAAGAATCCTGTTGGTGATACTGAACGATCATCATCAGCAGAATCATTATGTAGAATGCCAAACTGGGTGTTGCTATTAAAACTTATGTCAGCTTTGTCGGTACCTAAACCGACAATGATTTCTTGGTCGTAATCATTAAAGCTTGTTGAGTGAATTAATTGTGTGGCAAAGCCATAACTGGTGTTATCCGTAGCGCCATCATTTAAAGTACCATCAACCTCATCAGAATCTATATTTGCAATATGACTAAATAACGTGCCTTCATCATAGCCAACAAAGTCAACCATTGTTAAGAAGCCATCTTCTTCATCTTCTTCACACAAAGTTTCACCTGTGCCTAAATCACATTCTTCATAGTCACTGTCATCACCATTTAATGATTTTATTTTATTTTTACGATAATAAACATTCGCTTGGATAGATAGCTGTTCATTAATAACTGAACCACTAGCAAGGCTAATTACTTTATATTTATTATTGGTTCTGTCTGGGTGGGTATAAACTGCTTGACGACCTTCTATCGCTATAAGTTCTTCGGGTGCTGCGCCATTTCCTGTCATTTCATTATCATTAGCGGCGAGAGAAAGTTCGATGGTATGATCGTCATCTTGATAGCTTAATGTAGCAAGCGCTTGTTTCAATTCGCTTTGAGAAAAATCCCGCCAACCATCTTCTTGATAACTATTAACGATAAAATAGTAGCCCAAATTTCCTTGATTACCACCAGATTGAACTGTGTATTGCTGCTGACCAAAGCTGCCTAAGCGTACATCAAGTTCATTCTTTTCATAGTTAAAACCATTTTTTGTTTTTAATGTTAGCGCGCCACCTAAGGTGTTTTGTCCAAAAGCGGGGTTAGAGCCTGAATATAAAGCAACGCTATCGAGTGCCGATAGAGGAATAAGATCCCAGTTTACCGTATCGCCAAAAGGTTCATTAAACCTTACACCATTTAAATAAACAGAAATGCCTTGTGGTAAGCCCAATAGGGGGGAAGCGGTGAAACCTCGATAATTTACATCAGGTTGAAACGGATTGTTTTGCACATCATTAATATTGATACTGATTAGTTGGTTTCTCATATAGTCAGCGAGTGATGTTGCTTGAGTACGAGTAATATCAGCTTGGGTAACATATTGAGCGCTACCAATGATATTTTTTGCGGTTATATTGTTAGATAGTGGCGTGCTGCCAATAATCTTTATTTTTTCAATTTCTTTAGTAGGTTGTGCTTCTTCAATAGATTGTGCCAATAAGGGTAGGGCAGTTACGGCACTGATAATTGGAATAAGATGTTTAACTTTAATGCACTTCATTTTAATATACTTCATTTTAATAGAGTGTTGGTGAAAGGTGAGTTTGAGATATTTAAAATATTCATTATAAAACAATAAATTATCTTAATAGATGCAATATCGATGTTTTTAATTTCATCGGTTTTACTGGTTTATTTAATAATAAAATATTAGTGTTTTTAATTTCATTTTTTAGTGATTTACTATAGTTCGCGGTGATCATTAATGTTGGCAAAGGTGAATGACGACCTTCATTGATGATCTTTGCTACTTCAATGCCTGTTCTTCCATCATCTAAATGATAATCAATGATCAATATGTCAGCATTATCATTGTAAATATCGACTTGTTGCTTTAGATCTTTAAGACTTATTGCGGTGACCACATGACAATTCCAACCAGCAAGTAAATTTGCCATGCCATCACAAATGTTAACATCGTTATCTATTAGCCATATTTTACAGTGGGTTAATGTTGTATTTTGTAGTATATTGCTATATTTTTCACTCACTGTGGGGATTTGGTCTGCTTTACCAAGTGGCACTTGAATGGAAAACATAGAGCCTTTTCCTATAACAGATTTAACTTTAATCGGCTGCTCTAATACTTTAGCTATTTTATCAACAATGGCTAAACCTAAACCTAGGCCATTTCTAAAGGCTACTGTTGAGGTTTTAAGGCGTTTAAATTCTTGGAATATTTCATTAATTTTATCTTCGGCTATTCCTACACCATTATCCCATATTTCAATGGATACAAGATTACCTTGCCTTCTACAACCTAATAATATTTTACCGTTATTGTTATATTTAAAGGCATTAGAAAGAAAGTTTCGTAATACACGAGCAAGTAAAACACTATCACTATTAACAATTAAACTGGTTGGCACATAACTCAGAGTTACTTGATAATACTTTGTTTGTTGTTGATATTCATTTGCTAAATTACCAAGTAAATTAGCAAGGTTAAAAGAAGATTTATCAGCTTTAACTATACCTGCATCAAGTTTAGAAATATCAACTAAGGTACAAATTAAATTATCTAAATCATCTAAGGAAGCATCTATGGAGTTAACAAGTGATTGTAAGTGTGGATCTTTTACTTGCTCAGCTAAAGAGCTATTAAATAGTTGAGCGGCATTTAATGGTTGCAATAAATCATGGCTAACCGCAGCCAAAAATTTTGTTTTAGAGGTATTAGCAAGATCGGCTTCATTAATGGCTTTAACTAAATTTTTTTGTGCTAACTGATGGCCTTTAATTTCTGTTTGTAATTGGGATGTTCTTTCTTCAACTCTAAGCTCTAATTGAGTATGTGCTTTTTGTAATGCCAATGCATCTTGTTTACGTTGAGTAATATCACGTATCAGCACAAAAAATCCCAGTACGTTACTTTGGCTATCTATATTCGGCACGTAAGATTTTAGTAAATAACAGGGATCACCTGTTTGGTTTGTTTCTTCCGTTTCAAAACTGACACTTTCACCACTGAGTGCTTTATCAACATAGGGTTTAATTTTACTGAGATTGAAATTGGTACGATTATGTTGGTTTTCTAAATCATACAGATCGGTGGGTGAATAACCATACCAATCTTTGTAAACTTTATTGGTGAATTCAAATTTAAGATCGGCACCAATATAGGCGATCATAGCTGGTACATTATCGGTGATTAACCGCAACCAACGTTCACTTTTTTTCAATGATTCAGCATAACGATGTTGTTCGGTAATATCGGTATATGTTTTGATTAATTTACCATTATTTAAATGATGATCTCTTATTTCTAATACGGTGCCATTTGACAGTGTTTGTACGTAGCAATCATGTCCAGTTGCTGTTTGTAGATCTAGCTCTGTTAAATTAATAATATTATTAAAGTAAGGTTTTCCGTTGAGTAGGTTAGGGGCTAATTGACTTATTTGTGCAAAGCGCTCATTCCACACTTCAATTTGTTGCTGGCTGCTAATTAAAATAACACCTTGAGAAAGGTTGTCTACTAAGCTTTGTAGTAATAAAGACTTGCTGGTCATGCCTTTTTCGTAGCGAACATTTTCGGCTGTTTTTAATGCGGTAATATCACTGTAAAGCATTACCCAGCCACCCTCCATGGTGCGATGTTCATGTAATTGAAGCCAACGACCATCAGATAATTTATAGATAGGATTCATGTTATGGGCATCGCCAGGGTAAACATGGTGAATAATACCTTTGTTTTTTGCTCTATTTTTTAAATCTTTTAGATTTGTCCCCACATTAATAGTAAAGCCAAAGTCTGCCCAAAAATTAGTAAAAGTATTATTTTGTAATAGAACTCTACCATCAATATCAAGTAAAACAAATCCGTCTGATATGCTGTTTACTGCATCAATAAAGCGTTGTTTAAAAATGAGTGCTTCATTGTTTGCTTCAGTTAATGCTTGGTTACTGCGCTTCAAATCAGTTAAGGTGTTTTTTAATTCTTGGGTTTTCTCTCTTACCTGTTTAGCTAAGTAAACTGAATTTTCAAATGCAGCATAAGGCGCAAATTGATTACTATGATTTTCTACTCGTTCCATTAAAGCATGGTTGATTTTCTTTAATATTTCATTTTGCTCTTTAAGTTGCTTTATTTGCTCAACTAAGGAAGCTTCATTGTTCAGCTCACCCATTAAGCTTGTCCTTTTTTGTATCGTTTATAACATCATTTTCTGCCGCAATGAAAACCCCAGCCAATGTTTGATTTAAATGAATACCATTAATATGTTCTGCGTAGCCGTTGAAACCAGCTAGATTGTATTTATCATATAATTCAGCGGCTTGCTTATGTAAATTTTTTTGATTAATTTCAATGCGACGGAAAAAGCATTCGCAGGTAAGAACAAGTTCAGGCTTGCCTAAACGTTGTGTAATGCTTGTTAGTTTATCCTTTAAAGGCGGTAAAATATCATCCATTTCTACGGCTGTAAGCACAACACCTACATCAATAGCACAATAAAAAGTTAAGCTTAAATCGTTAACATTAACTTTTTGTATGGATCGAATAAAGTACTGTCCGCCTACTTTTACCGCAAGAGGATTAAGTGAAAACACTTCGGGTGTTAAATCACTTACCTTTATATTTAATAATTTAGCGTATTCACTTGCAGCGGGCATAGCATTGAATTCGTATGCTATTCTATTATCCATGTCGGCTTTCGTTATGACTAGTTTTTCAGTAGGGCATTTAATATGGTCACAATTAAATACTTCAAATGAGCATGTAGTATTGAACAGCATGACAATAGCTGCCTGTTGATAAAATTTATTTTGATAAAAAATATGAGTTATGGCTAAATTTAAATCATCACCAGCAGAGCCTCCAAAATGCGGAATACCACCAGTAGCATAATTTAAAGTTTGCAAAAATAGCTCTTCTTTTGTTGATAGTCCATCGAGTAAAGTTAGCAGAAAGCTATTTTCTTTTATTGATGACAATTCTTTTAAAGAACACTGTTCAGTTAGCTCATTAATGGTAGTTTGTGCATCTACAATGGAAAACTTATCCATCGATTCTATAATTTTAGCGCTAATAGAAAAATATTTACTAGAAAACCCTATGGCAACAATTGATTTTTTATCATAGCCATTAGGAGTTATTTCACCAGCAGTTGTGCAACCTACAATATCGATATTGCCTAAGCTTTTTGTCATTGCAATTGCTAATTCATCTAACTGATAAGCAGAGGAACAGAAAAATAATACAAAATCAATATCAGGATGATTTAACTGTTGCTGTATCTCTTTACTTGCTTCTACTGCATTAATTGATTTACTAACTGCAATTATTGTTTTTATAGTCATTACGCCTCAATTTATACTCATTACGTCTTAAAATATCTATCATTTTTTCTTATTAGTTTGTTTACAATTTGTTTTCTATATTAATAAATTCCCATATTAATGAAACTAATGAAACGCTAACATTATGCTACCTGTTTTATTTTAATAGATTTTTTACTATATTTGTTAACAACACATAGCTTAGGACTTTCAATAGTAACTAAACACTCTAAACATTGAATGCATTCACTATAATCAATTGAACCATCTTTGTTAATCGCATCAATGTCACACTTTTTATTGCGACATAATTGACAAGGGTTACCACACTCTGCTCGTCTTGTTAGTTTTTTTAGTAAAGGGTAACGACCTAAAATAGCTAAGCCTGCACCTAAAGGACAAATATAACGACAGTAGAATTTGTGAATTTTTAAACTTAATAATAATAGCAGTATGGAATAAAGCACAAATGGCCAATAACGAATAAAATTCAATGTGATAGACGTTTTAAAAGGTTCTATTTCAGCAAGTCTTTCGGCCAATGAAAGAGAATAAAATGATGAGCCAATTAAGGTGAATAAAATTATATATTTAATTTTTTGTGCATGATTATGATGCTTAGGAGATATCTTTATTTGTTTTATATTAAGTTTTTTTGCGAGTACACTTAGTATTTCTTGTAGGGCACCAAAAGGACATAGCCAACCACAAAATAATCCTCGGCCTATGAGAAACAGACTAATAAAGACAAAAAACCACAGAATAAAAATAATGGGATCTAATAAAAACACAGAAAGTGTAAAGCCGTTAAACAGCGATAATAATAAGGTATAAATATTAACAACAGACAGTTGCCCTTGACTGTAATAGCCAATAAAAGCAACGGTAAATATTAACATAGTTAAGCGTATTCTATGAATGGTATTAACATGAGAAGCTAGTTGTTTTTGTTTAAAAAACAATAATGATAAAATAATAAGGTAGATAGATAATACTGCTATTTCAACACGACGACTTAACCATATCCTTACCCATAAAGCTTGATCTTTTTCTATGATAATTTTTGGGGTGAAAAATAATTTTTTAGATAATGTTAGTGACGTAGTAAATTGGTATTGTTCTTTCATAAAAATGGATTGATTGTAATTGACAGCTAGTGAAACATCGAAAGGTTGACTTATTTCAAAGCCTGATTGAGATTTTATTCTGAATATATTTTGTTGAATGCTTTGATGGTCACTTTGCTGAACGCTTTGTTGAGTCATATCTAAGCCTGAGCCTGGAATTTCTAAATTAAACGAAGGTTCATAGTAGCTATAAAAATCAATATCACGAATATCTACAGGAAAATCATTTTGAACAACACTTAACCTAACAGGTACTGTTTGTGGAATGAAATCTTCACTAACATAAGAATAAGTACCGCGATTGAATATCATTAAGGCATGTTCACCAGGCTTTAAGTTTTCAAATAATCGTTGATATTCTGCTTCACCTAAAAGGTTTTTACCGATAATAGGAATGTTAACAAACGCAAAATACAGATCAATAAAGTTTTGATTACCTTTAACTGAGTTTTTAACTGAGTCCTCAGCAAAGTCAGTATATAATTCGTTAATAGTCTCTACTAATTCGCTAGAAACATCTTCAGTAAGTATTAAACTTTGTTTTTTGCTTATTTGCCATTGTTTTATATAGCCTTTTTCTATCATTTGTTCAAAGGTCAGTTTATTGAACAAATCAGGCATTATTTTCACAGTTGAAATTACAGGTAATATCTCTAACTTCGCTCTTGCGACCTTTAAAGCGGATGCAATAATAGTGTCATTAATTATCATAACCGATATTGTCGCTCTGGTTATGCCATCAAAGTTAGTAATACCAGTAGCGCTTTTATCTTGGGCGTTTATAATATAACGCTCTTTTATAGAATGTCCTTTATATTTGTTAATAAAGTCAAACATCGGTTGTTCGCCAAGACCATGTAAAAAAATAGGCTCATGGTGATTAAGTACTTTAAAACCGGTAAATATGCCGTTGACATCAAGTCCAATTAAAATATTGATGGTTTTACCTGAATAACCAATAAAACCGGTAAGATCGTCAGATTTAAAAGTATAACCGAGCAATTGATTTAGTTGATAAACTGGCGTTATTGCTAAGTTAGGATCTGTTGGACCAATACGTGTAGCTGTTGGGAATATGGCAATTATATCTGCAGAAATTATTGTTGCTTCTTTATCCTTAAAAGAATTTGAATTGTCAAAAGCAAAAGCTGTTTGTGTGGGTAAACATAAGAGTAAAAAAAGAAAATACAAATGAAAACGCAATAAAGTAACTATGCTCATATTAAACCAGAAAAATCATTATAATAGCCCTTCAAATGGTGAAGGGCTATTATATACTATTTAAAAGAAACCTAATGGGCTAGTGCTATAACTAACCAACAAGTTTTTAGTATGCTGGTAACTTTCTAACATCATTTTATGATTTTCACGGCCAATACCTGATTTTTTATAACCACCAAAAGCAGCATGAGCAGGGTATAAGTGATAACAGTTAGTCCAAACACGACCCGCTTGAATACCTCGGCCCATACGATATGCAAGGTTAGTGTCACGAGTCCAAACACCTGCACCTAAACCAAAAGCAGTGTCATTTGCAATTTGCAATGCTTCTTCTGGTGTTTTAAAGGTTGTTACTGAAATAACAGGGCCAAAAATTTCTTCTTGGAAAACCCGCATTGAGTTATCACCTTTTAAAATGGTTGGTTGAATATAATAACCTGTATCTAATGAACCAGTTAAGTTTTCAGAATTACCACCCGTAAGTACGGTAGCGCCTTCATCTTTACCAATTTGCAAATAGCCCATTATTTTATCATATTGTGCTTTAGATGCTTGTGCACCAACCATAGTGTTCACATCAAGTGGGTTACCACGAACGATTTTTTTGGTTTTTTCAAGCACTTTTTCCATGAACTCATCAAAGATGTCCTCGTGTACTAATGCGCGAGAAGGACAAGTACATACTTCACCTTGGTTAAAGAAGCCTAACGCAAAACCTTCAGCACATTTGTCAAGATAGTCATCTTCTTGTTGAGTAATATCACTAAAGAAAATGTTTGGTGATTTACCACCCAGCTCAACAGTAGAAGGAATGATGTTTTCAGCAGCACATTTTAATATGTGTTGTCCAACAGGAGTAGAACCTGTAAAAGAAACTTTATTTATACGAGTACTGGTTGCTAATGCTTCACCCGCTTCTTTACCGAAACCATTAACAATGTTTAATACACCATCAGGCAATAAATCACTAATAATTTCCATAAATACCAAAATACTTGCTGGTGTTTGTTCTGCAGGTTTTAAAACAATACAGTTACCCGTTACAAGTGCAGGAGCTATTTTCCATGCGGCCATTAGTAACGGAAAGTTCCATGGAATAATTTGACCAACAACGCCAAGCGGTTCATTGAAGTGATAAGCGACAGTGTCATCATCTATTTGTGACAGGCTACCTTCTTGAGCGCGGATACAACCAGCAAAATAACGGAAATGATCAACACACAGAGGAATATCAGCAGCAAGTGTTTCACGTACTGGTTTACCATTATCCCATGTTTCAGCCACCGCTAATATTTCAATATTTTCTTCAATACGATCAGCTATTTTTAATAAAATATTTGAACGCTCTGTTGGCGATGTTTTCCCCCATGCTGTTTTGGCAGCATGAGCAGCATCAAGTGCTAATTCAATGTCTTCAGTGCTAGAACGAGGAATTTCACAAAACACTTCGCCTGTTACAGGGGTAGAATTACTAAAATATGCTCCTTTTACTGGGGCAATCCATTGACCACCAATATAATTTCCATACTTTTCTTTAAATGTAATTACTGAATTTTCACTTCCTGGGTTTGCATAGATCATGATTCACCTCATCTCATAAATAATATAGTAGACCTACCAGAGTTTGATTTTTTCTGTGGTCTATTTTTGTTTATTAATTTGTTTGTTTAGCAATTTAGTTAAATGTTTTTACATATGATTGATAGTCTATAAAAAGCCATATCATCTTTAAGTATAATAGAAGTTTAGTGCTAAGTTAAACTATGCTTCCTTGGCACAAAATAACTCATACTTTAGGGGGATACTTTATTGGTGAGAGTGAGTAAAGTTGTTGAAATACTGAGGGGAGTGATCCTATTAAGCGTATTTATTTCAACTTGGTGTATACGGCAATATTTTATTTTTGCGAGCTGTAAACTATCTTGAATAAAGTGACTATCTTGACTTAACTGTAATAAACTTTGGTTTATGGTTTTTAAGCGCATACTTGGCGTACAATCAAAAGCAGTATAAATAGCTAAAAAAGATAAATCTTCAACCGTTAATGCCTCAATTACTAATGCCTGAATTGCGTAACATAACCCTTGGTAACGTGATGCTAAAAAAATCGGGTAAGCGTTGATTATATAACTCATGATATGGAAATGTTTTTGTGCCGTTTTATCAATGTTTACGAGTAATAGCGCGTTATGCTTATCGTATACATAAGTTAGACATTTATCTGACAAATCATAGTTTAGCTGAACTTCTGCTTTGACGTATAGTTTATTGAATAAAGATGGTAATGCTTGCTTAGGTTTTTGTTTGTTAGGCGTAATCGCGCCTTCATTTTTAATCTTTTGATTATTAATATGTTTAGCGTTAATGTCTTTAGTATTAAGAAACGGTTTCTCTAATGTTTTAGATAAAACAATTAAAGGTGTGATTAAACCACTTTCAGTAGATGATTTTAGTGTTTTGGTTCTAATTAATGTTTCTTGATCTGATATCACAGAGGCAAACGTTCTTTGTTTAAAGATAGGTTTAATTTGGTTATCAACTTCTTGATAATTAACTCTTTGGTTATATGGATCTTGTAACCATTGATAATAAACTGAGATGAGTTCATTTGTTTCTTGAGAGTATTTTTTTTGTTGTTTGTCATCAGAGCCAAATGACTCACCAAGTTTCTTTTTTTTTGCTATTTTTTCTTGTGAATTTTTTTGTGAGTTTTGATATGTATTAGGTTGTAGCTGTTTTGGTATTTGTGATATCAATCTTGATACTCGGTTAATATCAGCATTGGCGGTCACTAGGGTTATATTACTCGCGTGATAATGCTGTTGATGAAAGTTTTGTAAATCACTTAATGATAGTTTACCAATTAGTTGACTATCACCACTATAATTGTACAAATTATCTGCTTGTGAATTGTTTTCATCAAAATGCTGATCTATTTGGCTTTTTAGACCGATTAATTCTCGATAAATAACGCCGCAATAGTTTCCATCGTGAATTTCTTTGTTAAGATCTTCCTGACAAAATAACGGATTAAATAGCCCATTAAGTAAATAATTAAGTGCTAAATTAAAACTTTCTAAACAAGGGCTTTGGCAATGAAAGTAGGTAGTATCAGCTAAAGTAGAGGCATTAATTTTAACATTGGTTAAGGCGGTTAATTGAAACAAAGTGGTTGCATGTGGAAAGGCTTTACTAGCGCGAAAAATAAGATGTTCAACACAGTGAGCGATACCACTGTTATCAGTTATAGGCGTATTAACAACAAATAATGCACTATAGTCATGATCATTT
>Ga0209826_1000132_pt1 | contig 49728 bp, 50 predicted proteins | sample GOMGulsemesocosm_5_FD_184637 | JGI IMG/M metagenome (GOLD analysis project Ga0209826, IMG submission 184637) | Methane-oxidizing microbial communities from mesocosms in the Gulf of Mexico - GOM15C Gulf of Mexico (SPAdes) (version 2) | ecosystem: Environmental > Aquatic > Marine > Cold seeps...
AAAAACGACATCAGGCTTTCCTTAACTGAAAAAAACGATAAGGAAATCCTAAGCTATTAACAAATACTAATACTTTTTTATTTAAAAGAATGCTTCTGGAATCACTAGGATATCACCCGGCATAATTTTAACATTAAGAGACATGTCAGCGTCCTCAACTAAATCATCCATTTTTACACCAAATTGTTGTGGCTTACCATTAACATTTCGAATAATACTTGCTCTATTACCATCAGCATACTGTCCTATCTGACCAATAATAATAACTAGGTCTAATAATGTCATTCCTTTTTGGTAAGGGACAGTTTGACCACTATAACGATTACCGCCGCCGCCACCGCTACTGCTGCCGCCGCCACCGCCGCTAATTTGACCTACTATGCGTATTTGCTGCTCATATACTCCTTGAAATCCAGTAACCATAACAACGACTTTCGGATCTCTAATATAGACAGCTAACTCTTTTTCCATAGTTCGCGCCATTTCATACGGTGTTTTACCTATAGCAACTACATCCTCAACAAGAGGAAGTGTAATTTTACCATCAGGTCGCACAGGAACCGACATAGAAACGTCAGGGTGCCCCCAAACAAAAATATTAACATTATCTCCTGGGCCAATTATATAAGTATAATCATCCGATAGTGTCGCATCATTCTGTAATGGAGGATGTGAACACCCTGCAAATAATAAAGAACACATGATTAAAATCAGTGCCTTATAATTGAAACTAGCCATTTTATTTCCTCTATATTTTATACAATTCATTTATCACTATCTGTTAAATAATTATTTTCTAATGCCCACGAATTTTATTAATAATTTCTTGCTTCATTTCTTCTGCCACTTTACGTTCTGGAAATAAAGCCCCTTGCTTTGCTAGCTCAATAGCCTGATCGATTTGCACCAAAGCTGCGCTATTATTACCATTCTTATATTCTGCCACACCTAAATGGTACCTAAAGACAGGAACCTTAGGCGACTTAATAATCAATTGCTCGAAAATTTTTAAAGCGCCCTTTATATCACCACTATTCAATAAAACCCATGCATATGTATCTTGATAATACGCCTGTTCAGAGTTTTCAAATGATTCAGTTAATTGCTGAGCACGCTTTAAATTTTCTGCTGTAGGATAGTGATCAACCAATAAAGTAGCTAAGTTATTAGCCGCAACATCTAATTCAGGTGCATTCTCAATGAGTTGATCATAAATCCCTACAGCTAAATTAAACTTCTTTTTCTGTTCATAAAGTGATGCTAACGCTAAAGATAGCCTTATATTCTTAGGATGTGCTTTTAAACCGTCTTGGTAAACAGATATTGCTTTATCAGCTTTACCCATAGCTATATAAACTGTAGCCAAATGGTGTTGCGCTAAAGCGATTTGTGGTTGATCCTTTATTAATTTTTTTAATAAAGAGGTCGCTTTAGTGTATTTTTTATCTTTTACATATAATTCGGATAATAATAAAACCGCGGCCATATTATCTTTGTTTTCTTTAATTTTATTTTGCAGAAAACTAAGCATTCCTGATCGTTTATTAAGCTTTTCATAGCATACACTTAGATTCTGTAACACTTGTCGTTGCTGTGGGAATTTGACAAGAATCTCTTTATAAGCGGCAATGGCTTGCTCATATTTTCCTTGCCCCTGAAAAATATTGGCTTGATAAAATTTAGCCAAATCCTGCCCTTTAGCCAACCTAGCAAGCTGAGCAACAGCTTTACTAGCTTCATCCCATTTCTCTTCCAATAAATCTAACTGAACAATCTTTTGTATAAAAACTAAATTTTTTGGTTCTTTTCTTAAAGCCTTCTCAATTAATTCTCGCGCATATTTTGTATCTTGCTGAGCCATTAAATGATTAAACGTGGCTAAAACAGCTTGAGTATTTGCAGGATTAATATTTAACGCGGATTTAAATGTATTCAGTGCTTTTTGCCTATCACCTTCCACTAAATAGACTTGCGCCATTAAAACTAAAGCTTCATCTGATTTAGGATGGCTCCAAATAATTTTATCTAAATACGTATGTGCTTGCCCATATTGCTCTTTAATTAATAAAAGGCGTACTTTTAATAATTTAGCATCAACCTGATTAGGTGAAGCAGCCAGTATATCTGTTGCAATTTTTTCAGTACCAGCATAGTCAGCCGAATCGAATGCAATTTTTGCTAATAAAATATTAGCTTCTATCCCTGTATCTGAATTTCTTTCTACTGCCACCACTTGTTGAAGCAGCTCTTTAGCTCTTGGGCCATTACCTTTAGCTAACATCCACTTAGAAAAATCAAATAACTGCTTGGGTTGCTTAGCGAGTTTGTCACTAAATACTTGGATTTGAGCATCTACCTTATCACTGGCTGTTGCCGCAAGAAACTCCAGCAATAAAATTTTGGGCGTTAATTCATTCGGTTTTGCTACTACTAGGCCACGCAATAAGCTCTCTGCTTCATCTGCTTTCCCTGATTTAGCATAAACCTTAGCGAGTGTAATTTTATAGGTATCATTTTCAGGAAAAAGAGAAATTAATGTTAAGTAGTCCTTAATAACCGCATCAACATCATTTTGTTTAGCGTGAATTTGGATCTTAAATAAATGTAAAGCAACATTTTTTTCATCTTCAGCAATCGCTTTTCCCATTAACGCTAAAGCTTCCACTTTTTTATCTTGTTGCATTAAAGCCATAGATTTTAATGTCAAGGCTTCGACATGGACAGCATTTGCTTCTAAGATAGAATTGATAATTGTTAAAGCTTCATCCTGTTTTTTTTCTCTTAACAGAGCCGACGATTTTAATACCAAGGCTTCCGTGTCTTGAGGGTTTTTGGCTAATAAGACATCGGCGTGCTCATGCGCTTTACCCACTTCACCCATCAGCAGCTTCAGCTTGCCCAGTTTAATATGAGCTTGTTGGTGCTCAGGTTCTAACTTTAACGTCTTCTCTAAATTATCCTGCATTGCATAATAATTTCTGGCCTTTTCATCCAGTAAGGCCAAGTAAAAATAGGTTTCTCCAGTCGATTTATTACCTTGCTTAGCCGTTTTTAATTCTAGCTGGGCGGCAGCAAAGTCACCTTTCTCCAGTAATTCCTTGCCTCTTTTTAGATGGTTTTCTGCGGCTTCTTCTTCAGTTTCACAGCTCACCAAGGCTAAACTTAGTGATACTGCCAAAATACTCGCTGTCACTTTATTCTTTATATGAATATTACCCATCATCTACATCCTATAGTTTTAACTTAGCTTAGTTACTGTTTTTTATTTCTACTCTTAATTTTCAATTTAAGCAAGTGCACCCGACGACCATCTGCACGCATGACTTCAAAGCGAAACCGGCCCTCTTCCACTTTTTCACCTTTCCTAGGCATATGTTCTAAACGACCAACAATAAAGCCACCTACTGTATCAAATGCTTCTGTATCAAAATCCGTTGAAAAGTACTCATTAAAATCTTCTAATGGTGTCAAGGCTTGAACTATATATTCTTTATCATTACGCTTAGTAATATATTCCTCATCAGCGTAATCATGCTCGTCTTCTATCTCACCAACAATTTGCTCTAACACATCTTCAATGGTGACTACACCAGCAACCGCGCCATATTCATCAACAACAATAGCTATGTGATTACGCTTAGCTCGAAATTCTTTTAATAAAACATTTAATCGCTTACTTTCCGGCACAACTGTCGGTGTCCGCATTAACTCTTCAACTTTAATATCTTTATTATTTAGTGCATGAGCTAATAAATCTTTAGCCAATAAAATCCCAACAACTTCACTTTTATCTTCACCAATAACAGGGTAACGCGAATGACCATACTCAATAACGGTTGAATAAATTTCAGTTAACAACGCATCTTTTTTTAATACAATCATTTTTTTTCGCGGTACCATAACATCCCGCGTACGTTGCTCGGAAACATTCAGGACACCTTCTAACATTTCTAAAGCATATTTATCAAGAAGGTGCTTTCCTTCAGCTTCTCTCAAAATTTCCAGTAAATCCTCTCGATCTTGAGGCTCACTACTAATGATCTGACCTATACGTCCTATCCAACTTTTTTGCGGAGGTTTAATATTATCCGCGAGCTCGTCAGCCATTTACTTCATTCTCCTGATAAGGGTTATCAATGTGCAATTCTTGTAACAGCACGATTTCTTTGCTTTCCATTTCTATCGCTTCATCACCTGTTAAGTGATCATAGCCTAACAAATGTAAAACACCATGTATAATTATATGTGCCCAATGCGCGCTTAATACCTTATTTTGTTGTTTTGATTCTTGCTCTAAAACAGCTGCACAGACTACTAAATCACCTAATAAATCAATACCTTCAACTCCTTCAGGAACATCAAAAGGAAAGCTTAAAATATTAGTCGCGCCTTGCTTTCCTCGGTATTGGCTATTCAACGCTATCATTTCTTGAATATTAACAATACGAATCACAACTTCAGCATCCTGACTATAATCAGCAAGTGCCTTTTCTACCCATAATTGAAAATCATCATCACTTGGCAAAGCACCTAAATCGACAATACGTTGAATATCTAATTGTCGTAATAGCATTAGCTATGCGCTCGTTCGTAATTTTCGTAAGCGACTACGATACGCTGCACTAAAGGGTGGCGCACAATATCTTTAGCGCAAAAAAAAGTAAAACTAATCCCTTCTACTTTTTCTAACACTTTAAGCACATGTTTTAAGCCCGACATCTTATCATTAGGTAAGTCAATTTGCGTAATATCCCCCGTAATAACAGCGGTCGAACCAAAGCCTACGCGGGTCAAAAACATTTTAATCTGCTCAGTTGTGGTATTTTGCGCCTCATCTAAGATAATAAAGGAGTCATTCAGTGTACGGCCACGCATAAAGGCTAACGGTGCAACTTCTATAATTTTACGTTCAATTAATTTTTCCGCACGCTCAAAACCTAACATTTCATACAAAGCATCATACAAAGGGCGTAAATACGGATCAACTTTCTGCGCCATATCACCAGGCAAAAAACCTAGTTTCTCACCTGCCTCCACTGCTGGTCTAACCAAAACAATACGTCGAACTTGCTCTGATTGTAGTGCCTCAACAGCACAAGCAACAGCTAAATAGGTTTTTCCTGTTCCTGCAGGCCCAACACCAAAATTAATATCATGACTTAAGATTCTTCTCAGATAGTCTTTTTGATTTGTTCCACGCCCCTTGAGAACACCGCGCTTAGTTTTAATAAACACTTCCGAGAACTCATCATCAACAGCAACTTCTTGAGCAATATCCTCTATATGCGCATCCTGCATTGATAAATGAATATGTTCAGGGGTAATTTCGTCATGCTCTGCCTCAATAAAGAGCTTATGCAATACTGCTTCAGTCCCTTTAATTGCCTCGGCGGTTCCAGTAACATTAAATTGGTTGCCGCGATTAGCAATCTCTACCTGCAAGCGTTGTTCAATTTGTTGCAAATTCCCATTAAACTCACCACATAAATTAGCTAAGCGTTGATTATCAGCGGGCTCTAAAATTAGTTCTACCGTTTCTGTGCTCACGCATTAAGCCCTATGAATGATTTTATCAAGAGAGGACTCAACCGCCCGACCTCTTAAAGAATTGGGTAATGCTTCAGTAATCAAAACATCAACAAACTGGCCAACTAGACGTGGATGACCAATAAAATTCACAACACGATTATTTTCAGTACGCCCTGTCACTTGTAATTGGTTTTTCCTAGAAAGCCCTTCCACTAAAACCGTTTGTACGGTATCAATCATGCCATTAGAAATAGCCGCCGTCATGTCATCTAAGCGCTTTTGTAATATGCTCAGCCTTTCTTTTTTAGTTTCTTCGGACGTATCATCTGGAAAATCGGATGCTGGCGTACCAGGGCGCGCACTATAAACAAAGCTATAGGAGAAGTCAAAACCCACTTGCTCGATTAAATCCAGGGTATCCGCAAAATCTTGATCTGTTTCACCAGGGAAGCCAATAATAAAATCAGAAGATAAACTAATATCTGGGCGTACTGCCTTAACTTTTTCCATGGTCGCCAAATAATCCGCACGCGTATGACCTCGTTTCATCATCGCTAATACATTGTCACTACCGCTTTGTACAGGTAAATGCAAGTGGCTGACTAATTCAGGAATAGCCTCAAAAGCATCGACTAATTCATCAGTGAACTCAATCGGATGTGAGGTCGTAAAACGGATACGGTCGATACCATCAATCGCGGCAACAAAATGCAATAATAAGGCAAAATCAGCTATTTCACCATCATCCATTTCACCACGGTAAGCATTAACATTTTGCCCGAGTAGATTGACTTCTCGTACCCCTTGCTCAGCTAAACTCGTAATTTCTTCTAATACGCTTTGTACTGGACGACTAATTTCTTCACCCCGCGTATACGGCACAACACAGAAAGTACAATATTTACTACAGCCCTCCATTACCGAAACAAAAGCCTTTGGCCCTTCAGCACGAGGCTCAGGCAAAGCATCGAATTTTTCAATTTCTGGAAAAGAAATATCAACGACGCGTTTTTCGCCACTGCGTGCTTTATTTAATAATTCAGGTAAGCGATGTAATGTTTGAGGACCAAAAACAATATCTACAAAAGGAGCGCGTTTTTGAATAGCGACACCTTCTTGGCTAGCAACGCAACCACCGACACCAATGATCACATCAGAGCGCTTGTCTTTTATCTTGCGCCAGCGACCCAGTAAAGAAAAGACTTTCTCTTGCGCTTTTTCTCTAATAGAACAAGTATTTAACAACAAAACATCCGCTTCTTCAGGTGTTTCTACTAATTCCATGCCATGAGAGGCTTTTAGTACGTCGGCCATTTTATCCGAATCGTACTCGTTCATTTGACAACCGGTTGTCAAAACAAATAATTTCTGCGTCATAGACTGCTTAGGTTTCTACTGTTTATTACTAACAACTATCACCAATGCATGATAGTAAATTGATTATTATACCTTGTGAAGTTCTGTTCTGAAAATCTCCAGCAATTACATAGTAACCACCACAAAGTATAAAACTATTTTTTCACTTTATTCAAAAAATGATCCATCTTATCTGCTTTCGTTTGCAAATAAGACTTGTTGTCACAATTAGATTCTATTTCTATCGGAATACGCCCTTCGACATCAATACCTAAAGACTGAAGCTGATCAATCTTATTTGGATTATTAGTAATTAACTGAATAGATTTAATCTGGAGGTTTTCTAGCATTAAAGCAGCAATGCTATATTCACGCTCGTCCGCTAAATGACCCAAATGAATATTCGCATCGACAGTATCCATGCCTTGATCTTGTAAATTATAAGCCTGTAATTTTTTCAACAAACCTATACCCCGCCCTTCTTGGCGTAAATAAATTAAGACTCCAAAACCGTGCTCACTAATTAACTGTAAGGCTTTATCTAATTGCTCTCCACAATCACAACGCCGCGAACCAAACACATCACCGGTAAAACATTCCGAATGGATGCGTATAGGTACTGCCGATTGTTGCGCAACACCCCCAAACACAAAGGCGACATGCTCTTTATCATCTAAGGTATTACTAAAATAATGCAATACAAACTCGCCATGCTTAGTTGGAATGCGTGTTTGTACTAAATTGCTAACTTCTATTGCCAATGTATTAAAACCTAAAGTAAGTGACTAAAAAACGAAATCACAGCTTAACTAATACTTCTGCACGACCTTTTTCGGCCATATCGCCACCAAAACGCTGCACCCGATCAAAGGCCTGCGTTGCATCAGCAAACTTAGAGTCTAATTTAGCAAAAGATTTAAACAAAATAGGTAAAAAGGCCAAGGTATGTGAACCACAGTCATTAAAAGTCACCGATAAGGTAGGTTTCTGCCATAACAATAAAGTGCCGCGCTGCATCGCATAACCTAAGAAACGCCCTGTTGACCCCATCACCGCAATCGTGCCTGCAATCATACGTGAACCGCAATAATCACCCGCATTACCTTCTATAAGCATCGTACCGCGACGCATATGATCACCGGCACGCTGACCAACATTACCTTTAACGATAATCGTACCACCTTTCATGCCTTGTTTATTACCAGGCAAAGCCGCGCCTAAAAAATCACCGGCATTACCATTAATAGTTAATAAACCATTTTTCATTTCACAAGCAGCATACAAACCTGCATTACCATTGACGGTGACCGATCCAGATTTCATACCTATCGCTAAATAAGCTCCAGCCTCACCCTCAACCGTGACACTGCCCTCTTGTAAATCTTTGGCAATAAAATCTAATTTAGCAAAGCTATTTTTAATAATGATATTTTGCGTATCTGAACCAGCAATTTCAAATAATTCATCAGCGCGCAGCTTGCATTTGCCATTTTGTAATTCAATAGAGGCAATCTCAGTAATACTCAAGCCTTTCAATAACTGACATACCAAAGGCGACATATCCACACGTTGTGCAGTTTCTTGTTTGACAGTAAAAGTTAAAGCGCTCATGCCATAATCTCCTGTAAATGAAAATGGAACGGCCCTAATTTACCACCGTAATTTCCTGCACTAATACGCTTAATACCATTGCTAGCACCCAAGTCACAAACCGCTTGAATACCTACGCGCATAACATTATCAATATCTTCTTTGGTCAAACCATCAATAACGATTTCCATGACCGATTCAATCTCAGGAGAAAGATCAGTTTTCGTAATACCTTTCAATGTAGGACAAAACGCATCATTAGTTGATGCGCCTAAAGCAGGATACTTAGAACCCACTTTAGAACCTGAGCGTACTACGCCACCTGGAAATGGCATAATCACATTCGGCATTTTTTTCATTTCTATAATCGCCGCTTCACAGGCTGCTAAAGCTTGAGGTTGCGACTCTGCTAAGACCAAAAAATTTCCACCACCAACTGCATCAACACGAGCTGTGGTTGCTTCAGTTAAAAACTCACCATCCATGACAGGTACACGCCAATAACGCTTACCATCAATTTTTTTAGACGTTTGGAAGCCATCGCCAAAATAACGTAAATTTTTTCCTAAAGGAATTTGAACCCCATCATCAATGCCCGCAAATAAGGCTGAGGTTGGCGACGTTAATACACACTGACCCGCACGTGTTTCTAGTTGTTTAGCTAAACCTTTACCACCCATCGCAAAAATCAAGACAGAAACACCTGGCCGACCATCTGGCGTCTCAGAGGGATCTAGCACACGCTCAATACCTGCCTCACAGCCACAAGCAATCACTGAAGTTGCAAAACCGGTCATCGCTTGTGCAGAAATCATCGCCCATTTTTCATTTTGCGCGGTAATAATTGCGCGCGTTGCTTTCATTGGAAACGCTTCAGCGAAGGTTGCATCAATGCTTACACCATTAATAATCATAATCTAAGAACTCACTTTTAGTAATAATGCAGTCATCATGAAATAGAATTCAAGGTATGTGTCGTCAAACTGCCACGGCCGTCTTCGGTCATTTCATCATCGCTGATTTTAAAGTTACCGACTTTCATAGTCATAAACCGATCAAAATATTTTTGTAAATCTTGCTCAACCGAAATATCCCAATCAGGGCGGACAATATGCGTCGTACCCCATGTGGTATGCACCACCTTACCATCAACGACCACTAACTCACCGTCTTTGAAAACGTAATCTGGCTTTTCAAACATTTTTTCGCGATCAGCATTATCCGTATAAACGGTAATATCCGCCCATGCGCCTTCACCCAAACTACCGCGATCATCTAAGCCGACTAATTTAGCCGCGCCTGCACGCGTTAAAATCGCAATTTCTTGTAGACTGTATTCACGGTCAATCGATGCTAAAGTCGTCATTTTTTGCGCTTCTGGATGAATCGTTGACAACATATCGTTACGGAAACTTCTATCCATTAACAAACGAATTAAATGCGGATAAGTGGTGAACGGTGCGCCATTTGGATGATCGGTAGTTAAAAACACACGCCATGGATCATCTACCAATAAGAAAATTTCTAAGCCAATCGCCCATTGCAGTGCATTGACAAAGTTTTGGTCGCGATATTTAAACGGTACAACACCACAACCTGCATCACATTCAATATCCATGCACACCCATTTATTTGGGTTAGCAAAGCCGTGATTCGCATGTTGGCGCATATTATCGCCCGATGCAGTAATGGTCTGACCAAATAAAATCTGCCCTACATCTGCAGTAATATTTTTATTTCTGTTAATCGCTTCAGCAATTGCCGCACCACCTGAAGAGAATTTAAAATCGCCTTCAGCGCCATAACTATGGAATTGAATATGCGTTAAATGCATAGGCAAACCGCCGATACCCTGAATGGTATCTAAAGTGGTTTCAACATTACCTGGCACACCTAAGTTACAACCATGTACGTGCAGTGGATGTTTAACCCCAATTTCTTTCACGGCTGTCGCTAATACTTGCAAAATGTCACGGGGAGTTACGCCGTAATGGGCATTTTGTTCGTCTAGCTCTAATTTACGCTGGTTAAATTTAAAGGCATTAATACCACCTGGATTCACCACTTTAACACCGATAGCTTTAGCCGCATTCATAGTCCAAGCGACATAATCATTAATCGCTTTTTGATCTTTTTTCGCGGTGAGCATACGCAGTAAATAATCATCACTGCCCAGCATCACATAACCGCCTTTATCTAAAATGGGAATATCGCCCATCTCCATATGCGCTTGGCGGGCATTAATCGGCAATACAGCGGGTTCAAACCCTGCGGTATAACCCATTTCTGCGTAACGGTAACCTGTAGTAAATGAGCTAGGCATGGCATGACCACAACCTGAGCGGGTAATATCAGAACGATGCACTGGGTCATGACGATGATCCTCAGGAATCAACATCCGCGCAATATTACCTTTACCGCCACCAATATGCGTGTGCATATCAATCGCGCCCGACATTACGACTTTGCCTTTTAAATCGTACTCTTTATCAATTTTTACATCAGAGGCGGGGTGTTTTACAAAACGTCCATCCTGAACATAAAGTGTTTGCACCTGACCATCAATACCACTGGCAGGGTCATAAACGGTTCCACCTGTTAATTTTATCAACATGATTATTCTTTCCTACAAAGCGTGTTCAATTGCATTCAAAACCTCAGCCGTACTAGGCAAGCCTGAATCACGTAATTTTTTAAGACGAATGGCGACCACATTATCTAAACGATAAGCGTGACCAGCATGATCTATACCTGGCGTTCCGACAGGAATAAATACATCGGGCTCTTTAGTAAAAGTCATACCTGAACGAGCGACTACAATCGTAGGCAAGTCTGTGACAGGTGGTACAGAAGCACTATTAAAAGCTTGCACCCAAACCAAAACATCCGCTTCGCCATTAGCTAACATCACATTAGTATCATAGAGAAACGGATCATATTCAGGAAAGCCACTGGAAAAACGTGCTCTTGCAGGGTAGGCCGAGATCCAACCACAGACTTGATTAGCTGTTTGGTCACCTTCTTTGCCGCCCAATGGAAAACCAGAGCAACGGGTATCCATGGTATTAATATCTTTGACCATTTCCGTAAGCATTTGTACAGTCAGTTCAGCATGATCAAAACCTAAAGCACCTGCCGCCCAAGCTACTACGCCATATTTAGCCGCTTTTAACTGCTCTGCTACCGTTTGTAAATCGCTCACTGCGATACCACAAACTGATTCAGCAACAATCTTTTTATTTTTCACTAAAGCGCGTAACACCGCCATCACTTCAGGTAAGTCTGCATCAGCACATTCCAGTACTTTAGCTTTAACTCCTGCCGGTGAAGTCGAAGCATCAGCTGAGGGTGCTTTACCTAAATAAACTACTTCACGCTGACTCGTATCCTCCAAAAACATGGATTCTTTATTCCACATATAACGCTCAAAAAAGCGTGGAGAAAAGCCTTCTAAATCAACACCAACCACTAATAAATAATCACAACGATTTTTCACTTCTGCTAAGGTCGTCGTCATCCAACCGGTATCTTGCAAAGCTAAAAAATTACGGCGCGCTGCGGTAAAATTCATATTATCAACGACTGCGCCTGCTTTATCAGCCACCGCCATAACGCCACGCATACCATTAACATCGGTCGCGCAACCGCCAATCACAGGTTGATTACTCACCCGCAACAATTCAGCCGCTTTCGTAACAGCGATATCCAAACTAACTTTCTTACCGTCCACGCGCGCATTGGTATCTGTTATCGTTTGCTCAAACGCAGGTGTATTCACTGTACAACCATTGGCGCTCACTTTCAGCGACAAACCGTCGACTTGAATAGTCAGATCATCAGCTCCAATACCGCAAAAAGGACTGGGTACTTCAGTTATTTCAGTCACTCGCTATTCCTCTTAGTTATCTTTTTTAATATATTTAAACCGTGGATCATCGGGCGTGCCTTCAAAAACACCTGCTGATGTTTCTGCTGCATCCCACATGACGACTTCTTCAATTTTTTTCGCTAAGGCAAAATCTTTTTCAGTAATACCTTTGGCAGAGTGCGTGACTAATTTAACAATCACAAATGCGTAAGACACGGTTAAATCAGGATGATGCCACGCTTTTTCAGCTAAATGACCCACGGTATTGACTACCATTAAACTGGCTTTCCAACCGCTGGTTTTTATTTTTCGCCGAATCCAGCCTTTTTCATAAACCCAGTGCGGCAATTCAGCTGTTAATCGGCCTTCAACTTCAGATTCTGTGTAAGCTTGCTCAGTCATCCTCTATCCCCAATCTAAATTAAGTATCTATCACGCCAAAAACTCAGGCAAAGAAATAACTGGAATTCCAGAATCCTTAGCCTTTTTTCTATCTTGTTCAGTATTATACCCCCAGTCTACTAACTGCAAGTCAACTTCACTTAAATCTTCTTGGCTTTGCACTTTCAGTAAAGTAGGCAACCGATCTTCAATTAAACAAATTTTTTCTTTTTGGTGCTTAGCAATTAACTCAGCCAATACCGCTGACTTACTCATCTGGCGATCTAAACCATAAATATCGGCAGGCATCTCCACCTGATTAGCTGCTAAAATTTGTTCGACAAAACGCTCTTGCTTAGTTGTCACGATATACCAGTTACAACCCTTTAATTGGCGTAATTTTTCAGCAATATCAGCAAACAATGGATTCATAGTAATCCACTCTTCTTGATCTTGCTGTATCCATTGATCGCGCGTTTGTCCAAACAGTTTCTTTAGCAAAGGAGCGTCAGAGGCAAATTTCGCAAAAAACTGCTGAATATTCGCTTGAATATGTCCAACTGTTTCACCTTGCTGCAATAAACGCATAAAAATAACCGCTTCATACCCTGTTTCCAAATAGGGGCGTAAAGCTTGAAACTGTTTTATATGCGTGTTACTTGGGACTGTGCCTGCCATATCAGGCCAGACTTGAGTAGCTACTTTCCAGCCCGTCATCGCAGTCTCTATTGCACTATCACAAATAACACCATCAAAATCTAAAGCGTAAACAAAGGATTTATTTATCAATTTTATACCATAGCTTGAGTTAGGAACGAGAATTTAATAATACCTCGCTCCTTAGTATTTTTAGTTTCAAATACAAGCACTCTAAAAAGAATTATTTACTTTTCAAACACACTACGAATCACAGCAACAATCTCTTTGACAGATTCATCACTTAACTCAGAACAAATAGGCAAGGATAAACACCGCGCTGCAATTGCCTCTGTATTAGGTAAACTTAAACCCGCACAGTCTTCTTTGAAAACATTTTGCTGGTGTAAAGGAACAGGGTAAAAAACTGAACAAGCGATTTTCTTAGCCTGTAAAGCCTCTAAAATTTCATCGCGACGATCAGATAATAGCGTGTATTGATGGTACACATGCCTACCGATACCATCTTCATATGGCGTTTCAAGCGGTAAATCAGCCATTAATTCCGAATACAAATGCGCCACATGACGACGACTATCGTTATAGCGGTCAATTCGCTTTAACTTAGCACGCAAAACAACAGCTTGCATCTCATCAAGTCGGCTATTAAAACCAATCACATCATGATAATAGCGAACTTTAGATCCATGGTTACGTAATTGCTTTAGCATTTCAGCCGTTTCGTCAGAGTTCGTTCCAACGAGGCCACCATCACCAAATGCACCTAAATTTTTACTTGGAAAAAAACTATAGCCTGCAGCATTACCGATGCTACCGGTTTGTTTTCCATCAATAGACGCGCCAAATGACTGCGCGCAATCTTCTACAATTTTTAGATTATGCTTATCACAAACTGCTTTAATTGCTGCCATATTAACCGGCTGACCAAAAATATGCACTGGCATTACTGCAGTCGTTTTATCAGTAATAGCCGCTTCAATGGCTTCTGCCGTAATATTGTATGTTTTAGGATCTACATCAACAAATACAGGTATTGCACCTACATAACGAATCGCTTCAGCGGTAGCAATAAAGGTAAATGATGTCGTGATGACCTCATCACCTGCACCGATTCCTTCAGCTAATAAAGCCAAATGTAAAGCATCTGTACCTGAAGCAACACCAATGGCATGTTTAACACCTAAATATTCAGCCGCTTCTTTTTCAAAGCTTTGTACGTTAGGGCCTAAAATAAAAGAACAATTTTCTATTGTTTGCGCTAAGCCTTGCTCAATTTCATCTTTTATCTCAGCGTACTGCGCTTTCAGGTCTACCATTGGAATCATAATTGTTACTACCTTTTATTTTTTATATGAGTGTTTCGCCTATTTCTAAGCAATATTACAGGTGTAGGTAAGCTACAGCAAAGCTATTGAAGTAATTTAGTAATTTCAATCGCAGTAGCTAAAGCACGACGACCTGCTTCACCAGATACATCAGGCGTATTTCCTGTATGAATACAGTCCACAAAATGTTTAATTTCTTCTAACAAAGCATCGCCATTTTCAAAAACAGATTTTTCTGTTTCGATTTCAGGTACACCAGGAAACATTTCTTTAGTACCCGCAAAATGCTTAGTTAACACGCGGTTTTGGAAATCAATTGAAATATACGAATTCGGACGGAACATACGCATTTTGCGCTCCATCTTCATACTAATACGGCTAGCCGTAACATTAGCAACACATCCATTTTTAAACGTTAATCGTGCATTCGCAATATCAGTGCCTTTAGTTAATACTGCAGTACCACTCGCTTCCATACGTTCAACTTCAGAATCAACAATGGCTAGAATAATATCAATATCATGAATCATTAAATCCAAAACTACACTGACATCATTAGCACGTGGATTAAAAGGCGATAAACGATGCGATTCAATAAATAAAGGCTTGTCCTCTAGTTTACCCAGCCCCATTACCGCAGGGTTAAAGCGCTCTAAATGCCCCACCTGTAAAATAAGTTTTTTTTCTTTAGCAATCGCAATCAGTTCATCTGCTTCTTCAACGGTGACAGTAATCGGCTTTTCAACTAAAACATGCGCGCCAGCATTTAAAAAATCTTTAGAGACTTGATGATGTAAAGTCGTAGGCACCACAATACTGACCGCATCAACCTTACCTAATAAAGACTGATAATCAGTCAAAGCTTCCGCACCATGCTTTTCAGCAACATCTTTAGCCGCTTGCTCATTAATATCGACAACCGCGACCAATTCACAATCAGGGAGAGAGGCATATTTTTCCGCATGGAATTTACCCAAATACCCAGTTCCAATCACAGCACATTTTAGTTTTGTCATAGCGTTTCTTTTACAATTAAAAATCCGTCCATTGTATTATGAATTACAGCTTACGCCAAACACTACACGTTACAGAAAGCCACGCCCTACAATTTTCAGTTGTCCGCCTTAATTCGTAGCTAAATATTGCGCCCCAGTCATACGCCCCATTTTAAAATAATAGCCTCTTTTTACAAGCCCAACATCAAGCTCGCACCGTGCTGTTTTAGCCAGCCACGATGATACTTATAATTCGGACAATGCTTAGCCACTAAAAGCCAGAAGGCAGCCGAATGGTTACGCTCTTGAATATGACATAACTCATGTATAGCAACATACTCCAATATTTCGGCAGGCGCTAAAATCAACAACCAATTCAAATTAATATCATTGTGAATACCACAACTTCCCCAGCGACTCTTTTGCTCTTTAATCGTAATAGAACGCGACGATAGCTGATACAGTGCCTCATATTTATTTATATAAAAAGCACTTTTCTTTGCCGCCACCTCCGCCATCCAATGAATAAATGCTCGACGAATATGATCACTCAACTCTTCTGAACTTAAGTTAGCCAAAAAACTTTCCGGCACATAGGCAATAAAACCCTGTTCAAAAGTAATTTTTATTTGTTTATTCTGACTGGATTTAATCGCCAATGCATAGCGCTCACCTTGATAGGGAACCAAAGCGCCCTCTTTATATTTAGCAGGTGAAAAACGTGCAATATTCTCGACATGCCTTTGCACTTTATTTTTTGCCGACTCCAGCCATACTTGTTTAGTCGCAACAAACTGGTGAATTTGTTTTTCCGGCATACGTAAAGGTGCAACCACTTCTATTTTTTCAGCAGTAACAATAATTCTCGCACGCTTGGCACGAGCGCTACGGCGAATGTGGTAATTTTCTTTTTGGTTCATCACTATATAAAGTAAATCTGAATAACTCTTTTTAAGAAAAAATACTCAGGAAATTAATATATACTTTGCCATAACCTAACGCAAAGTCATATCCAGTTTATGAATAAAAAAATCTACCCACTACTTGTAGCGCAATTTTTATCCGCTTTTGCTGATAATGCAATTTTATTCACCGTTATTGCCATGGTCATGCAATCAGCTACTTTAGCGACGTGGTATGTCCCCGCGTTACAAAGCATGTTTTTAATTGCCTTTGTGATTTTCGCCCCTTGGGTTGGCGGCTTTGCTGATCAGCATGCAAAATCTCACGTATTAATTGTGGCCAACATAATTAAAGCAACGGGGGCGGGCTTATTACTTTTACATGTCGAACCTTTACTTGCCTACGCTTTAGTCGGTACTGGCGCTGCACTTTATAGCCCAGCAAAATATGGTATCTTGCCTGAACTGGCAGAGCATCACTTATTAGTTAAAGCCAATAGCTGGATCGAAGGCTCAACAATTTTTGCCATTTTATTAGGCATGGTAGTCGGCGCTCAATTAGCAGATTATTCTATCGACATGGCTTTAAGCGCTATTATTGTCATCTTTATTCTTTCTGCACTGATTACTTTGCTTTTACCCAGCCACGCAAGAAAATCTGCAGAGCCGGGCTGGAAAATCGCATTATTTGCACGACATTTAAAAGAATTCCTTGCTACTCCACGCTCACGCTTTGCAATTTTAGGTGCATCCATGTTTTGGTTAGCCGCAGCAACCTTGCGAGTGATCTTAATTGCCTGGGCCCCACTCGTTTTACTAAGCAAGACCGCCAGTGAAATCGCTGAATTAACCCTATTTCTGGCTATCGGTATTATTATCGGCTCCGCGCTTGTACCGCGTATCATTTCACTAGAAAACATACGCCGCGCACGTTTTCCTGCCGCTATTATGGCTATTTTTATTATGCTATTAAGCTTAACTGACACCGTCTGGACTGCGCGAGCTGTTTTACTCGCTATTGGCTGTGCTGGCGGCATGTTTATCGTGCCAATTAATGCTGCATTACAAGAATTAGGCCAGCAAAGTATTGGTAGTGGAGCCGCCGTTGCACTACAAAACTTCTTCCAGAATGTTGCGATGCTAATAGGTGTCGGCTGTTATACCTACGCAAGCTCAATCGATATTAACCCCATTATTGCTATGTTGAGTTTAGGTATTTTCACCTTATGTATGACTATAATTATTACTTACTACCTACCGAAACAACCCCAACGATAATACAACTAAGGATAAGGATTTAATAATCCCCTGAAATGTAGCCTCTATGTAGCTTGCGGAATACAGGAAAAGCAACTTTGCTGCGAAATACACGCCATTCGCAAATCACCCCCCTTGCCAGCCCTTCATAAAACAACTCACCAGCAATAACATTTCTAATTTAGCCGCAGCTATACTTTCATCAGAAAGCGGCTGCATTAATAATTGCATACTCACTCCTTGCATACTATTAACCAGTACTCGAGCAGCTTGATGTAATTGCTCACTAGGGCACTGACTATCAAGCTGCTTAAGCTGCCTCTCAGCCAACAAAAAAACAGTGACTTGCGCCTGTAAATAATCTTCAGGAATTTCCTTACCCACAGGTAGGTGATGCTCAAATAACATCCTCCACAAGCCCTCATTAGCGACCGCAAAACCCAAGTATCCAAGCGCGAACGACTCTATTGGGTCTGGCCTTTCTGCCGCTGCCGTACAGTCTTCAATATGCTGCGCTAATTTCTGCCAAGTACGCTCCTTGATATGCATGATTAAATCATCCATACCCGTAAAAACCATATAAATACTACCGACGGTATAACCTATATCTGCAGCAATTTTGCGTACTTTTAAAGCCGAAAAACCATACTCCTGCACAATATCCTCGGCTGCCTCCAGTATCATTTGCTTTATTTCTTCTTGACTATGCTCACTACGTCTTGCCATATTTCTACCACACTCTGTTCTGATTGATTTAGAATACCCCATTAGCAAACAAGGCTAAAGACTTTCTTACTAGCTGCCTGCTTGGAGACCTATGAATCACGAACTTATTGCTGTTGTTGATGAACACGACAACTTTATTGAAAACAGACCACGCAAAGAAGTCCATAAACTTGGCTTACGCCATAGAGCCGTTCATATCCTAGTGTTTAATGACGCTAATCAGATTTTTTTACAAAAACGTTCATTAACTAAAGATGTCAATGCAGGCCTTTGGGACACCTCAGCCGCGGGACATGTTGATGCCGGTGAAAGCTACGATGCTTGTGCGCACCGTGAAACTATCGAAGAACTTGGCGTATGCGTCGATGAGACACTTAGTTTTCTCTTCAAATTGCCTGCAATACCAGAAACAGGCATGGAATTTGTTCAAGTGTACCGCTGCCAACATAACGGCCCCTTTACCTTAGAAACCGGAGAAATTGACGACGGCCAATGGTTTGGCATACAAGAAGTCGCACAACGTGTAAAAATGAACGCTCCCTCTATTACCGATACCTTTAAAACCTTATGGCTCAAATTTGAGGCAATAAATAATGAATAGAAGCAAGTTAGAAAGCTATTTTAATGAACTCCTCAGCGTTTCAAAGTTCAAAGATTACTGCCCGAACGGACTACAAGTTGAAGGCGAAGATAGCATTAAAAAAATTGCCTTCGCCGTATCAGCAACGCGAGATTCTATTACCAAAGCCGCAGAACTAGAAGCCGATACACTAGTAGTACATCACGGTTTATTTTGGCATTTTCATGGTGCACGACCAATCACAGGCCATATTGCCAAACGTATTTTTCCCTTAGTGCAAAACAATATTAATTTATTTGCCTACCACTTACCTTTAGACGCGCACGCCGAAATAGGCAATGCCGCTGTTTTAGGGAATTTAATTGGCTGCCAGCAACAAAGCCCATTCGGCAACTATAAGGGCTGTCCGACTGGCATAGAAGGTATGCTGAGCGAACCCATATCAGCAAAAGAGCTCGGACTAAAATTAAACACCCTGCTCAACCATGACATTATTCTCGCCAGCCCTAATGAAGAACAAATAATCGAATCAGTTGGTATTATTACCGGCGGAGCGAACAGCGATTGGATACTAGCCAAACAAGCCGGACTCGATGCGTATATTACCGGTGAAATGTCCGAGCACGATTGGCATGAGAGCCAAGAAAATGGCATACATATGTTTGCCGGCGGGCATTATGCCACTGAGATTTTCGGCATTTTAGCGCTAATGCAGCAAGTACAAACACAACTGCATTTAGACTGTGTTTTTATTGATAGCAATAATCCAGCTTAATCTTCCCAGAAGTCAATGATGACCGCGGGGCTTGTTTAGGTAAAGCTAAATTCACGTTTCAGCTTCCATTTATCACGATTTTGTATTATTTTTGACTGCTGTTAAAATCAATGCAAATACAAAAATACCTCGCCCTACTTATCAAAAAAACACAATGAAAGCATTAACAATCCCTTTAAGACAAACGCTCAATTTAATCTTATTCAGCACCCTTAGTATTGCCTTTAATCCAGTCATGGCTCAGACGGATAAGCAAGCCATGGAAGCCGTGCAAAGAGCTCGAGAAATGACTCAGAAAGGCATGGACCATGTGCAACATCAAGCACCTACCGACCCAAGTCAGATATTTCGCGGTGTTTATTACGGTTACTTACCCTGCGGGCATTGCGCAGGGATTAAAATGACGCTATCTTTAAAAAATAAAAATAATTACCTATTAGTTACTCAATATGCGCAAGAGTCGATCAAGGAATATTATGATAAAGGAAAATATGTTTGGGATGAGGAATCGCGCATACTTACTTTAACTTCACGTAAAGGTTCAATCATCAGTAAATACAATATTCTTGATGAAGGCACGCTACTCCCATATGACTCTGATGGAAAACCAAGGAAATTCAATCAAGATGAATATTTTTTGCTTAGAGCAGATAAGAGCAAATCACGCGAAGTACATATACACTAATGCACAAAGGTTACCTGAAGTAAGTTACAAGTCAAAGCAAGACCAATAAATATCTGCAATCTTGTTCTCTGTTAATACCATCAAAAGTTGAAAACTTGACTTGCAATAATTGAGGAGTCCATATATGGGTAGCCATACAGAATGACAGTTTCCCTTGATTATATGAGTTTAAGTATAAACCTGTCAGGGTTGGTATAACTCCCTATTGGCAAATAAATCTAACCTAGCTTTATTCAAATGTGCCACTCAAAACGGTGCGTATTTTTACGCGCCATCAGGGCTATCTTTTGCTAAAATAACCCCACTTAAAATTTATTTACCAACCGCATAAGAATAAGCCTATGACGAATTTCTCACTCACTGCAATTTCCCCTATCGATGGCCGCTACGCTAGTAAAGTTGAAGCTTTACGCCCTATTTTTAGTGAATATGGATTAATTCGTTTTCGTGTTCAAGTCGAAGTACGTTGGTTACAAGCTTTAGCGCAACATACGCAAATAACTGAAGTGCCTGCCTTCAACCCAGAAGCGAACCAGTTACTTAATGCCATTGTTACTGACTTTTCTGAAGCTGATGCGCAGCGCGTTAAAGACATTGAAAGCACGACTAATCACGATGTTAAAGCGGTTGAATATTTTCTAAAAGAAAAAATTGCTAATAACGCGGAATTAAATGCCGTTAGTGAATTCATTCATTTTGCTTGTACTTCAGAAGATATTAACAACCTTTCTTACGCATTAATGCTCAAAGAAGGACGCGTAGCGATCTTGCCACAAATTACTGATTGTATTGAAGCGCTAAGAAACTTAGCACATGACAATGCAGCACAGCCGATGCTATCACGTACACACGGTCAATCAGCCAGCCCTACAACAGCAGGTAAAGAATTTGCTAACGTAGTTGCCCGTATGCTGCGTCAAAAAGACCAATTTGAAGCGGTTGAAATTTTAGGAAAAATCAACGGGGCGGTAGGAAATTATAATGCTCACGCTGTCGCTTATCCTGAAATAGATTGGCAAGAATTTTCTAAAAACTTTGTTCAGTCTTTAGGTTTGTTCTGGAATGCTTACACAATTCAAATTGAGCCACATGATTATATTGCCGAGTATTTCCATGCCTTATCGCGTTTTAATACTATCTTATTAGACTTTGATCGTGATATTTGGGGCTATATTTCTCAAGGCTTCTTTAAGCAAAAAACCATTGCTGGCGAAATCGGTTCATCGACCATGCCGCATAAAGTTAACCCCATTGATTTTGAAAATTCAGAAGGAAATATTGGCTTAGCGAATGCTCTATTCCATCATTTAGCAGAAAAATTACCGGTTTCTCGCTGGCAGCGCGACTTAACGGATTCAACTGTATTACGTAATATAGGCGTTGGTATTGCACATACCAGCATCGCGATTCAAGCGACGTTAAAAGGTATCTCTAAATTAGAAATCAATGCAGATACTATTGAAGCCGATTTAGCCGCCAACCTAGAAGTCCTAGCTGAACCTGTACAAACAGTGATGCGTCGTTACGGTATCGAAAAGCCTTATGAGAAATTAAAAGAATTAACTCGCGGCCAGCGCATTACTAACGAGGACATGCAAATCTTTATCAATAACTTAGAAATCCCTGAAGAAGCTAAGCAAGTGTTACGTGAATTATCCCCGCGTACTTACACAGGTTATGCGGAACAATTAGCCTCAGAAATTTAAGCTACAAGGTAGGTTGGGTTACATCTTTTCGTAACCCAACATATAAGTACGAAAATTTTATTTTAAAAATTTAAGGCATACTTCCATAACAATGCTAGTGTAAAAACTAAAGTGCTAGCATAACCAATATATTTAGTATTTTTAATCCAAATATGCAACAACCAAAATAGAAAAGCAAAAATTAGCCCCCAAAATAAAAAAAGTACTACTCCTTTATCAGAAATACTTCCATAACTCATAGCTTCAATTATTACAACAAACAGAGATAAAACACTAAGAACAATATAAAGAGCTTTCGTTACCCACAACAATAATATTTTAGTCAAAGAAAATAACTTAATTCTTTTCTCCTTAATTAAACCAAGGTTAACCTTTAATAAAAAGGTGCACCCAATTATATGTACTAACACCGTGGTAACTGGCGATTTCCCCCTGATATTCCACAGTATTCACCAACAAATCATGCGTATTTTCCTGACATTTAATATTACCCACTAAATCAGGGCTATTAACGCTCAAAACAATTCTCTCTAGGTCCGAGGTCAACTAAAAGCTTTCAAATAGTCTTGTACCTTTGATATTTCTTTTACTTACTTTACACAAAACTCAGCCTGCTGCGCAATCTCCAGCTCTTCATTAGTTGCAGTAACTAACACTTTAACTACTGACCCCTCCTGATTAATTTCACTTAAATCCCCCTTTAACTGTTGATTTTTTTCAGTATCAAGCTCAATCCCTAGTACGCTTAATTCGGAACAACATTGCTCTCTTAAGCAAGCATCATTCTCACCAATACCGCCGGTAAAGACTAAGGCATCCACTCTGCCTAAAGCTGCGGTATACGCTCCTATGTATTTTTTAATTCGATAGCTATACATAGCTAAGGCTAATTGCGCTTGTTGATCGCCTTCATTAGCCATTTCATGCACTGCACGCATATCATTTTCGCCACACACACCTTTTAAGCCGCTTTGTTTATTTAAGGCATTATCGATTTCATTCTGTGTCAGCCCAAGCGTACGACTTAAATAAAATATTATCGCTGGATCTAAATCACCACTACGCGTGCCCATCATCAAGCCTTCTAATGGCGTCATACCCATTGTAGTATCAATACTTTTACCTGAGGCAATCGCCGCCATACTGGCTCCATTGCCTAAATGCAGGGTAATCAGGTTGAGCATATTTAAAGGTTTTTTTAGATACTTTGCGGCTTGCTTGGCAACATAAAAGTGTGACGTGCCATGAAAACCATAACGCCGTACACCTTGCTCTGCATACCATGATGTAGGTACGGCATAACGAAATGCGTAATCAGGCATCGTTTGATGAAATGCGGTATCAAAGACAGCGACTTGCGGTACACCTTGGGCATACGCCATGGCCGCCTCTATGCCGGTAATATTGGCTGGGTTATGCAAAGGCGCAAGCGGTATCATTTTCTTTATTGCAGCTAACACGGTACTATCAATTAAGGTTGGCTGACAGAATCTTTCTCCACCATGCACGACGCGATGACCGATACAAAGCAAATCAGATACGTCTTGAATAAAGTGTAACTCTGACAATAATGTAAAAATTGTCTGTAAACCTTGTTGATGATCATTAATCGCTAGGCTGATTGCTTGTTTTTGTTCAATGCCAGCTGAGCTGTACTGATATTTATGCGCACTTCCTGACTCAGCAATACGCTCTATTACGCCTGTTACTTGTGCAAGCTGAGTACACATATCGAATAAGGCATATTTAATGGATGAGCTTCCTGAGTTTAAAACTAAAACTTTCATGAATTCCTTATGCCTAACGATTGAAAAATAATTGTTCTTGTTCACAGGGAATATATGCCGTAACAGCTCTCCTGTGCCTTTTTTGGTAAGCAGAGCTTACTTAACATGCATTCCCAAACAGAGTTTAGGATCGAGAAAGAAACCAAGAAAAGCGGACTAAAGTCCTTCCTACATTGATTCTATTAACTAATCCACATACTTAGTCCAGCGACAACGCTCAGTCACTAGATCTGCTGTATTTTTAGTACCAATTCCTTTAGCAATCAGAGCCACAACTCGATCATCACTGTCATACCCTGTATGTGCCGTCAGCGGATTAGCGAAGTTACCCATACCAAACATATCAATCACATGCGCGACATTAATATTAATATTGGTCACTTCTGCACACAAGCGTGAGTCCAGATGGCTCTGCACAAACTGCTGAGGAATGGCGTAACTTAGTAAGTCATTAGGATCACTAAAAGCCATAATCGAGGTTTTATCAACGAGCCTTTGGTCATAATACTCACCATCTGGAATACAGTATTGATCTTTTTGATTAGTCACTTCTGGCGGCTTTTGTCCCATTTCTAGCAAAGGTAATTGATTAGACATCAAATAAAAAGGAATTCGCTTTTTCTGAAAAGCTTTAATAAATTGAGACTCAGTACTTGTTGGGTCGCCATTAGCTATTTTTGTAACGCGAGCAGCGATACTCTGCATGCCATCCATAACAATACGACTACCTAAACTATGCGAGACAATCGCATAGTTATCTTCAGGTAGATACTTAACGGCTTGCTTATCAATTACGCACTGATCCGAACTCGTCTCTGGCAAATCATCCCAATCTCGTCCAACCATCCAGCAAAATGCCGTTCTAAATGAAGCTAGCATTTCCTCATGATGACTACCTAAATAAACCATAGGGTCAGGACTGGTATCATTGGAAAACTGTTTTAACATTTGATTCACTTCAGCACGATCGTAAGAATGCTCACCTGAAGTATCGTATTTAATTTTTTCTTTTTCTGGATTAGTGATTTCTGACCAAGTCAATTCATAAAAAAGCATTTCCTCATTTTGGCCTTCATTCAGCAACCGCCTTACCCTTAACTTCCCTAACTTTTTCTCAGGCATCTCCTTATTCACTAAGTTGATTTCTTTATAATGACTACTTTTCACAGTTAAATTTAATTCAGCCGCTAATTTTTCCTGAAATTGAGTACTGTAGCCAGGCACATGCGTTCCAACACCATGTACCATCAATACTTTTAGCGTATCCCCCGGCAGGTCAAGGCTGCTTTGCATACCCGAAAAACTTTTGCCATTAATTTTACAGGCACGCAAATCTTCTCGCTCTTGCTTCTTTAAAACTGCCGTGGCAATACCTTCGCCAAAACTAGCACAGCCCGAAACGGCAAGGCTCATTGATAATAAAAGTATCTTTTTCATAGTTTAAGTCTCATGTTGGAAGCGCTGCGCATTGGCAGGTAGTTTTTCAAAAATAGCATGTTTAGGCATATTATATTTTTCTGGGTAATAAACGCCACCCAAATACAATCCATACGGTGGTGCGGTGACACCACCCACTTGTCTGTTTTTACTAACTAATAATTCTTGTGTCCACTCAATAGGTTTATCACCTACACCAATCGCCATTAAGACACCCGCAATATTACGTACCATATGATGCAAAAAAGCATTGGCAGAAATATCCATAGTCACCTGCTCACCTTGCCGATAGACATCGACAAAATACATTAAACGCATTGGGCTAACAGATTGGCATTTTAAAGCTCTAAACGAGGTAAAGTCATGCGTTCCTACCAAGCTTTGTGCGGCCTGATGCATCCGTCCCGCATCTAATGGCGCATGACACCAAGTTACCCGGTCACGTTGTAAAGCAGATTTTGTCGGCCGGTTAAGAATAGTATAGCGATAAAATCGGGCAATTGCGCTATAGCGTGCATGAAAATCTTCAACCGCCACTTGCACCCAGATCACTCTAACATCAGCAGGTAAATTTGCATTAATCCCTAACAGCCATGCTCGCTCGCTACGCACAGCAGCTGTCTCAAAATGAACCACTTGCTCTAGTGCATGTACGCCTGTATCAGTACGTCCCGTGCAAATAACTGTAACGGGATGATTAGCCACTCTAGAAGCCGCCTTTTGCACTTCATCTTGCACGGTGCGTAAACCACCTTCTTGCCATTGCCAGCCAAAAAAACCACTGCCATCGTACTCTACGCCTAGAACCATACGCGTCATTTCTGTACTCCAGGTGGCAACGCTGGCACGTTTTTTTTCTCGACTAAAACATGAACAAAATGATTGGCTTCAGCAATCGATTGTTCCATTGCTTGAATCAGCTGAGTAATATCAAAGGCAATTTCTGAAAACTCATGTTGTAGAGCAGCAATCGCATTCGCATTGAGATTGTGTTTTAAAAATAATACCTGATCTCTAAAAGCCCCTAAGACGGGATGAATCTGTTTCTCTGCCTTATGCATAGCTTTAATCAAACGCATATAATGTTGTTTGGATAATTTCATCTGCTGCCGACTTTGGGCACGTAAAGAACGGTTAGTATACTCTTTCAGCTCCGCGTCCCACTCCTTAAACAGGGCATCACTGACCTCTTCAATCGCTTGAATCTTACTGGCTACGACCTCAGAGCGCATGGTACAAAAATCATACTGCTGTTTTAATAATCTATATTTATCTTCCAGACTACCCGAAGCAACATTTACGACTCCTTTAAAACGCTCCAACGCATCTAAAAATTGTACTTTTGTTTCCTCTAAGCTGTCGCTTGCCTCTTCTACACGCACAACAACCAAATCACGCTTATGCTGACCTAAAGACTCTTTGGTACGGTAATAAACATGCTGAAATTTATAGGTGATAAAGCGCGACATCAACTTAACAGATCGCTCAGTTAGACCACGAATAGATAATAAAGAGTGAGATTGATTATATTTAGACATTTGTTTTTAAACTTGCCGAAAGAATGGAGGTGTTAGACAAATTAACACAATTCACTGCTAAAACATGATGTTGGACAAAACCAGAAAATTCTTTATCAACAATAATTTGTTCTGACAGTTGTTCCAATGTTGCATTTTCAGGTACTTGCACCGACTTAACTAATATTAACCGTTCAGCAGATAACTGCACAGCTAACCAGGCGGCCAATGTATCGGATGTAATATCCCAGCTTGCTTTAACCTTACCAGCATCTAATTCAGTGGCTAAAGGCGACCAAACAACCACTTTTTTTTTATATAAAGCAGGACGAATAGCTTCAACCTTATTTACGATACACAAATCAGAACACAGGCCTTTAAATAATAAAGCCACTTGCTGCATAGCTAAAATCGCCATGTAATGCGCCGTTTGATCATCATACTGCCATGTTTTCTGTGTGTTTCTTACTTGATCAGCAAAAACACCGCCACCCGGCACAATAACTACGCTACCTTTACCTTCCTTTAGCGACAAATTCAGCCATTGCACTAAAATTGGACTGGATAATAAACTGCCACCTAATTTTAAAACAATCACGACACTTGCATTTGTTCCAGCAGGCTTAACATAGCTGCGGCTTTATCAAAACACTCTTGATACTCTTCTTCTAGCACCGAATCATTAACAATACCGCCACCCGCCCAAAAACGGATAGTATGCTCAGAATGCACCAGCGTACGAATGGCAATATTGCTGTCCATATTGCCATCAAAACCGATATAAGCAATAGCCCCACAATAAACACCACGACGATGCGGTTCTAGCTCTTCAATCACTTCCATCGCTCGAATTTTAGGCGCACCGGTGATAGAGCCTCCCGGAAAACAATTGCGTAATAAATCTAAAGCATGATATTTTTCATCTAACTGCCCTGTCACCGTACTCACTAAATGATGTACTGTCGCATAGCTTTCTACCTCAAATATCTTGGGCACTTGCACTGAGCTAGGGATGCAATTTTTGCTAATATCATTACGCAATAAATCAACAATCATGACATTTTCTGCTCGGTCTTTATGGCTGTTTTGCAAAGCATCAATTTGCTGCTGATTTTCTTGTTCGTTTTCTTTTCTTGGGCGTGTGCCTTTAATTGGCTTAGCCTCGACCATACCCTGGTACACTTTCAAAAAACGCTCAGGGGACGAACTTAATACTTGCACGCCTGGAACATTGAAATAACCACTAAAAGGGGCAGAATTAATTTCCCGTAATTGCTGATAAGCGACCCAAGGGTCACCCTGACAATTGGCAACAAAACGTTGCGCTAGATTAACTTGATAGCAATCCCCTTCCTGCAAATACTTTTTAATCTTAGCAAAAGCTTGAGCATAATTTTCTTCGCTCATATTCGCTTGCACGGGACTGGTCACTTGAAACTTATCGACTGTCGTCGTTTCTGGGTAAACACTGAACTGTTCAATTAAAGCTTGCCACTGGTGCTCACTATCCGCACAGCCAACTAAATAGCTTTTTTGTTCTTGATGATCAACTACGACCGCCCACTGATAAATACCAACCGCCATATCTGGAATATGTTCAGCATCATCAGTAAGATTAGGTAGTTTTTCTAATTGCCTACCTAAATCATAAGCAAAGTAACCCATTGCTCCGCCATTAAAAGGCACTTCTGGAAATGATTTTTGCACAGTTAATTGCTGCTTAATCAGTGCAAAGGGGTCTTGTGTAGAAACTTGCGTATTATTACCTGAGCACACCTGCGTTTCCGCACCATGCGTGATTAAAGTACACACGGGGTCTGTAGCAAAAATATCATATCGCCCTTGACGCTTTTCCGCTAAACCACTATCTAAAAAAATTGACCACGGCTGCGCTGCTATTGCTGAAAATAATCGAGCACTATCAAACAAATAAGGCAGTGAATAAAGCTGAGGGATAGAAGGCATGTATATTGTGTCTGTGGCGTATGAGTAAAGTAAGGGTGCTAGCTATTTTAATTTAAAAACGGGTTAATAAGTTATTTATTCATCAGCTAAGGTGTGCTTTATAGATGCTGAATTTTAACAAAATTTAGCATCTATAGCTAAATAAGCAACAGCCACAGCGGGGGCGCAGTCAGCTATATTCATTCCTGTACCTTCGACAGGTGCAGCAAATAAGCTTTCAAAATCGATATATTCCAGCCCTAAACGTTGCGCAATGTCTTGCACTAAAAATCTCCCTATTCCAGCACCGACCAAAGGTACCTGGACATTATCTGGCATGCGCTGCAGTTGTTTTTGACATGCGCTTTGCACCCTAGAAACCTGTTGTTCTCTAATCGCATAAGCGAGTTCCTGCCACTCCTGCAAAGTAAAATCCTGTAGATCACAACCAATCATACGCGCCAAGCGTTTGGTGCTCGCCTGCTCTGTTTTAGCATTGCCATCCGCTGTTTCATTTTGGTCATGAGACTCGTTTAATTCATGCGTTAAACGATAAACATCCGCCATCGTGGCAAAATATTCACTCATAACACCGACTTCAGTGCCAGCAAAACTAACAGACTGCACTACCGCCATCACTGCCGTTCTCACTAATCCTGTATAAACTAATTCACTTGATGTGAGGCGTTGAAAATCGGTATATCCAATAGCATCAACCTGGTGCTTTGTGAGCAACAAAATATCCGTCGTCGTACTGCCCATATCAACAAATAGGCCTTGTTCTAGCTTCTGGGCAACATAAGAGGCGCTCGCCAACCAATTTGCCGAAGCAATCGCATCAATATGCTTAGCTTCAATCGCATCAGCTGCCACAAAACCAAGCTGCCCTGCATACACGGCAAAAGAAGGCTGAGCTAAAACTTGCTGCATTAAAGCAATAATTTCATATACGCCTTGCGCTCTATCTGCAAATAAATCGACCAATTCACCGGTCATGGTAATCGCATGATTTAACTCTTGATTGGGCAACCTAGCAAGGATTGTAGTCAACGCCTTTTCTAGGGTATCCAAACCTTGCCACAAAGGACACGGTTCCTGATACACCGCCAGGACTTTACCTTCTTTATTCAGACAAGCCGCTTTTAAATGCGCGCCACCTATATCCCAACCTACCATATGATTAGCCATAAAAATCTCTTAATTAATATCAACCAATACAGACTGATTCTTTGTTTTTTTAAAAATAGGTGTTTTATGATCTAACATAGCTAAAACTAATTCAGCTACATTAAGCCCTGTCGCCTCATTAATTCCTGCATAAGAACTCGTTAGGCGTGGGTTTATTTCTAAAATCAAGTTTTCGCCTGCTTCAGTTTCTATAAAATCTATGCCTATATAGCCAAATAACTGCGGAATAGCAGTCGCTATTGATTGACATAATTGTTGGTACTGCTGAAAATTCTCTGTCTGCACGTTAACCCGACAGGCAGATAAAACAAACTGCTGTTGCTCAACTTTCATTTGTTGCTCATTACAACAAATAAAAAATGCTTGCCCTTGATAGAACAAACACGACAAACTCAACACCTTGCCTGAAACATAGGGTTGTAAAATATAATGATGCTCTGGTATTAATCTAGCTTTCACTTCTTGCCTGTGCTGCTCTTCTTGTAACAAATACACCTCATCACAACCTACTGCATTATTCGCTTTAAGTACCCATGAGCCAGGCTCTATAACGATATTAGGGTCGAATAACAAACTAGGAACACAAGTAACCCCCGCTTCTTGCAAGCTATCAAAGGTCGCTAATTTATCTTGGCAAAGCTCAATCGCATCTTGCCCTGCTAGGCACATTTGCTTACCTTGCTTATTAAAAAACTGCGCCCAACAAGCTAAAACACCTTCCGTTTCTGGCGCAATCAGCCAGACAGCATCGTACGTGCTCGATTTTTCTGATAATAGCTGTTGCATATCCATGCCTTCACTTATTGTCAGGTAACTTATGTCTTCATGGTTCGTTTCTGAAGCAAAAGCAACGCGCTCATCCTGTAAAACCAATAATTCCAAATCATTCAATACACGCAAGTCATCCAACAACGCATTGCGCATTAAATAACCTTCCTGCAATAATGATGGTGGCAAGGGCTGGTTAATAAAACCGCCCCCAGTAATAAATTCAAAAACCAACAAACGCATTATGCAAATTATTCCTGTTATTGATATAAAAGCGGGGCAAGCTGTTCTTGCCAATCAAGGCAACCGGAAAAACTACCTGCCCTTATCAACGCCTCTATGTGATTCCAGTCAAGTAGAGGATGTTATCAATGCTTACTTGCAACTCTCCCCCTTTACTCGCATGTATATTGCTGACCTAGATGCTTTAATGGGTCTAGGAAATAATCAAGACTTAATTAACGCCTTGTTTATTCGCTACCCACAGTTAAACTTTATGATTGATTCTGGCTCACTTAAAAAGTGCTATAACCCAGCAAACAATAAACAACTGACGCCCATTATTGGTACAGAATCTATTAACCAAAAAAGTTTAGCTAAAGAACGACAACTGACACCCGACTTTATCTTATCTTTAGATTTTAACTCCGAACACGCAATAATGGGTGATCCGATTTTATATGAGTCATCCGCTTTATGGCCTAAAGAACTTATTATTATGACCTTAGCTTTAGTTGGAAAAAACAATGGGGCAGACCTAGAAAAACTCAAATACTATTGCAATACTTACCCGCAATATAACTTTATTGCTGCGGGAGGTATTCGTCATAATGAAGATTTACTTCAATTAAAAGAACTAGGTATTCAACAAGTTTTAATTGCTAGTGCATTACATAATAAAACACTAACGGCACAGAGTATTGAGCAACTCCACGAGCATGTATAATTTCCTCGTTACCGAGGAATAGCTCACAAAACTACCTTATGAAAAATGTACAATAAACTCCTAAAAGCCGACACAGTTAATTTATTTCCTATTAAGAACTCATGACAGAAGATAGCATCACCTTATATGATAAGTCTTATACATGCGCTAATATACAAACAGAAGCGGATGAATATATACGCCTAGAAGCGGCCAATCAGGGCTTCGCACTAAGAATATTAGTTAATGATAAATCCGCCCTAGTTCGCTCGACTGTTGCTCGGATAAAATACGGTCACGAACAACTTGCTCAAGATGAAAACTGGAAAGTCAGAGCAACTGTTGCCAAACATTGCCAACCCCCAATATTAAAAAGTTTAATTAACGATGAGAATCATTTTGTCCGCTATATTATTGTTAAACGCGGCTTTTTTCTCAAGCATTTTACCAGTGATATTGATGAAGAAATTGCCGCACTAGCAAAGCACCAATTAACCATAAAAGAGCAACTATCGCGCTAAACGGCGCTCGACTCTCAGTAAATCTTCCTGCGTATCAATTCCAGCCTCCGGCGCTTTAGCAACCTTAGCTACTAATATCTTTTCACCTTCCCAGAGAATTCTTAACTGCTCTAGCATTTCAATGCGCTCTAAAGCCGACGCATCCCACTGCACATACCGCTGTAGAAAACTGACTCGGTAGGCATACATGCCAATATGCCTAAAATAAGCATCATTTTTAACCGAATCAATTTGTTTTTGTTTAAAACCCTCTCTGTCCCAGGGAATAGCTGCACGGCTAAAATAAAGCGCATAATTAAGTTTATCTAAAACGACTTTAACTGCATTCGGGTTAAATATCTCCTCAGACTCCATTACCTCAGCAGCTAAAGTAGCTACCTCAGCAATAGACTGCGCAGCTAAAGATTGCGCAGCAAGCAAGATATATTCAGCAGGAATCAAAGGTTCATCACCTTGCAAATTAACAATAATATCGTCTTGGTGCCATTGAAAAATCTCAGCGACTTCTGCTAAACGCTCCGTACCACTCTCATGAGTAGTACGGGTCATCACAGAATCAAAGCCATAATCATTAACTGCCTCTAAGATTCTACGATCATCTGTTGCCACAACAATTTGCTCAGCGCCCGCTTCTTTAGCTCTATCACAGACATGGAAAACCATAGGCTTTCCCGCAATCACTAATAATGGCTTTCCAGGCAACCTAGACGATCCATATCGTGCAGGGATAACGACTTTAAATGCACTAGTCATTTTAATTGTTCACTTCTTCACTTGTTAAAGCTCTTGCTTCATCTTCCAACATAACAGGTATATCGTCACGCACAGGAAAAGCCAAACGATCTGCTTTACAAATTAGCTCTTGCGCTGCTTTATCGTAGATTAAAGAACTCTTGCAAATTGGGCAGGCCAAAATATCTAACAACTTACTATCCATCAAACTCTCTCATTAATTTTTATTAATCGGTCATTTTACTCTATATTTTAAAGTTTTCTTGAATCTCTACGCAAATTTGTAATTTTATTAGCACTCCTAGTTATTGAGTGCTAAAATCGAGGCAAGTAAATTTTTTGGAGCAATCATGTCTAATTCATTAGCCTTACCTATTACATTAACAGCTGGGAACTTTGACTCTTATCTAAATGTTGTTGGTCAAACTAATAAATTAAATGCAGAAGAAGAGCGCGAGCTCGCTATTCGCTTTAGAGATCACGAAGACCTCGAAGCAGCTAAGCAACTAGTTATGGCGAACCTACGTTTCGTAGCCCATGTAGCACGGGGTTATAATGGTTATGGTTTACCTATGAACGATATTGTTCAAGAAGGTAATATAGGCCTTATGAAAGCAGTTAAACGCTTCAATCCAGACTTAGGTATACGCTTAGTCTCTTTTGCTGTGCATTGGATTCGCGCGGAAATCCATGAATACGTGATAAAAAATTGGCGCATTGTAAAAATTGCAACCACAAAATCACAGCGTAAACTATTTTTCAATTTACGTAAGTCTAAGAAAAATCTAGGCTGGCTTTCTAAGGGTGAAGCCGAAGCAATTGCACAAAATCTCAATGTAGACCTTAAAACAGTTTACGAAATGGAAACGCGCTTGGATGGCAAAGATATGGCTTTTGACTTACCTGAGACTGACTCAGGCGAAGAATCTTATAGCTCTCCCGTTTCCTATTTAGAACAGCATAATACTGACCCTGCTTTGTTGCTGGAGAATGCTGATTGGGCAGGTCATAAAGAGTCTCTATTAAGTAATGCACTACAAGATTTAGATGAGCGCAGCCAAGATATTGTTGCCAGTCGCTGGCTAACAGAGAAAAAGCTGACCTTACATGAACTAGCAGAACGATATAATGTATCAGCAGAACGCATTAGGCAACTAGAAAAGAATGCTATGAAAAAACTAAAAGGTTCAGTTAGCATCCTCGCCTAACGACAGCCACTTAAACAAAAAAAAGCCCCTTATTTACATTATAAATAAGGGGCTTTTTTATATGCTATATAAACCCGTACATCAATCAAAAACTCTCGATATTTAAAAGAGCAGCTCGCTTAGCTTTAATATCAAACTAACCAAGCCCTCTACTCATAGCAATCAGGCTATAACTTATCAATAATTTTTTGCGCCTCTTGCTGTTGAATATCAGTACCTTTTTCTAGAACCTCTTGAGCAATACCCTTCGCAGCACCTACATCACCCATATCTATATAAGCTTTAGCTAAGTCTATTTTGGTTTCAAATTCATCCATATCAGTCAAATCCGAAACCATTAAGTTATCCTCATTGAGCATATCCGATTTTTCTGCAACAGGGGTATCAGAAATGTCATCGAAATCAAAATCAAAGTTAAAGTCATTACTTTCAGGCTTTTCTACATCAACAGACCCAGCCAACTTTTCTGTCTTGTCAGCTACATCACTTACAGGAGAACTATCCGAAGAAAAATCAAAATCATCCAGATTAACATCTTCCATATCACCATCAAGCACTAGAGATTCAACAGAGTCCGAGACATCAGCCCGATCAAAATCAAATGTTTCCATATCTTCAGAGGCGCTTAGCTCGGGAGCCTTTTGAGTATCAGAACTAACGGTATCAAATGAATTTAAATCGAAATCAACACTTTCAATATCATCGTCTGATTTAACTGCAGTAGGCTCTGGTTTATCCTCATCATCCATCACAGAAAAAGAGCTTAAATCAAAATCAATCTCCGAGTTATCAGAAGCCTCTTTTTCCTCATTCAAAGATACAGTTGCTTGCTCTTCATTAGCTACTACAGTAGGCTCGTCTGACTCACTAATAGTCGGCAACTCATTTACAACAGCAAAGTCATTATCATCTACATCAAACTTAGACTCTCTCTGCTCAGCAGAAAATAGATCAGAACCAGGAACAAGCTCACTACCCATTTCTGACACTTTACTCCAAAAGGCCACGTCACTATTTTTACCTTCAGCAACTAACTCTGTTGAAACCTCGGCAAATGCACCGCTATTTTCACTAGCATAAAAAATTTCTAAAAGCTTAAGCTTGTAGTCATCTTTATCCGGAAAATCTTTAATTGCTTGACGCATTAACTCTTCTGCTTGCTGATACCGGCCATAAGCAAGATAAACATCAGCTTCTGAACTAGGGTCAACTTCTGCCTGATCTGACTCAAATACATCAAAATCACTCGGTGTGAATTCACTTAAAAATGAACTTTCCCCGACTGTTCCGACATCATAAGAAGGCATCTCATCAAATACTGGTACAGACAGCTCTTCCTCAACAGTAGGCAGTATAATTTCACTTGAAGAAGCGAACATACTGTTATCGTTAATTTCTTCTTCTGCTTGACGTCTACGCCATAATAATAAAGCTAAGCCAACCAGCACTAAACCACCCAAGCCAAAACCCAAATAAGAATAGTTAAAACCTGAAGACTCACTCTCCTCAGTTACGCTAGTTACTGGTGGTGATTCTACAGTAGGTTTCTTAACTACCGGCAAAGGTGTTTGTTTAGGAGATGATTCAGTAACAACATTTTGCTCAGGCGTTACAGTAGCTGTAGTAACAGGGCTTTCAGCCGCCAAACCTTCCTGAACTAAAGGCTGCTCAGGAACATTTACATCTGTTACACTCACATCCTCTGGTTCTTCATGCTGAGATTCAGGGACAATTTGTGCGTCTTGTATAGCAGCAAGTTGCTGATCTTTAATCGCCAGCATTTCTTGCATAATCACAAACTGCTTTTCTAAATTTGCTAGACGTTCTTGTAATTCCTGATTTTCAGTTTTTAAACCAAGCGTATCAATATCAGAGGCATCTGCAGATAAAGCATCTGAACCTATAAGTTCTTCTGTAGGCGGAACTAGGGTTAACTGATTGCTGCTTTTAGTATCTTCACTGGCTAACTGAGCTTCGGGCTCAGCAATTGCTTTGCCTTCCCAAACAGCCATTTGATTATAGAATTCAGTATTTGCTTGTTTTTTAGATAAGCGAACAATCTCAGATTTCTCTGGGATCTTTAAGCTTTTTCCAGCCATCAGTGCATTCACATTCTTCTTATAAAACGCACGAGGATTAGCCTTATATAAAGCCAGCATCATTTGCTCTACAGAGACATCATTGTACGTATTAACTTTTTCAGCAACCTTCCATAAAGAATCACTTCGACTAGTAGGCCCATACTCACCTTCTACCGCTAGATTACTAAAGTCATTTTCCACAACGGCATTTGTTTTTACTGCACTAACAGTAGGCTGCGCAGCAGAAATTGTCGGCGTTTCAATCGCACTTTGCCGATAAACAACAGGCGGATCAACCAAAACAGTAAATTCTTTAAAAACTTCGCCTTTAGGCCAGCTAACTTCAACTAGAAAATCAAGAAAAGGCTCTTGGACAACCTCATGAGAAGTTACTTTAACAACAACTTGCCCATTTGCTTTTAGGATAGGCTCGAACTTAACCTTTGATAAAAAAGAACTCCAAGCAATACCTGCTTGATCAAATTTATCCGGTGAAGCCAAAGAAATCTTTACATCAGCAAGCTCTTCACCTGCCGATAACGATAGCGCGATTTCAGCATTAAGCTTTTGGTTTAACGCGGAATGTAACTTTATATCACCTACACCCATCGAGTGTGCAGACATTGGCGCTAACAAAGTCATAGCCGCTAAAGTTTTAGTCAAATTATGCACTACACTCTCCTTCCCACAAGTTTTCCACAATAGCTTTCCTAAATACAGTCAAATATATCTCTATAGCTTAGACTAGATGTAATTTTTTACTAGCTCTTCTGCAATTTGCACACTATTTAAAGCAGCCCCTTTACGAACATTATCGGCAACAACCCATAAATCGATGCCTTTTTCATGAGAAATATCTTCTCTAATGCGCCCAACAAAAACATCATCATTACCTGAAGACTCAGTAACCGCAGTAGGATAACCACCATCTACGCGCTCATCCATAACCGTAATACCAGGCGCAGCAGCTAATAAGTCACGCACTTTTTCAACACTAATCTTTTCACGTGTCTCGATATGAATCGCTTCCGAATGGCCAAAGAAAACTGGGACACGCACAGCTGTTGGGTTCACCTGAATACTATCATCACCCATGATTTTTTTAGTCTCCCATACCATTTTCATTTCTTCCTTGGTATAGCCATTTTCCATAAACACATCAATTTGCGGCAAGACATTAAATGCAATTTGCTTAGGGTAAACTTTTGTCTGTATCGGCTTACCATTTAACAACTGCGAAGTCTGACTAACTACTTCTTCAATACCTTCCTTACCTGAACCAGAAACAGCCTGGTAAGTACACACATTAATACGAGTTATCCCAACTACGTCATGTATGGGCTTTAATGCGACCAACATTTGAATAGTCGAACAGTTTGGATTAGCAATAATACCTCGCACTGTATGCTGAGCAATTGCTTCTGGATTCACTTCAGGAACAACTAAAGGAATATCATCGTCATAACGAAACTGCGAGGTATTATCTATCACTACACAGCCTGCTGCTGCTGCAATAGGTCCATATTTTTCTGAAAGTGATGCACCCGCAGAAAACAAACCAATATTCGCTTTAGAAAAATCAAATGTTGCTAAATCTTCAACCTTAAGGCTTCCACCATTAAAAGGAATACGCTTCCCCACTGAGCGTTCACTTGCTAAAGCATACACTCTATCTACTGGAAATTTTCTTTCTTCTAGAATAGAAATCATCGCTTCGCCAACCGCACCTGTTGCACCAACGATCGCTACATTATATTTTTTAGTCATTGTTCTATGCTCTCGCTTTTAAGGCTTTAACTACGGCATCACCCATTTCAGACGTGCTCACTTTTTGCATGCCGTCTGAATAAATATCCGCAGTACGCACATTCGAATTTAAAGCATCATTCACCGCCTGCTCAATACGATCCGCTGCCACCGACTGATCAAAGGTATAACGCAACATCATGGCTACCGATAAAATAGTTGCTAAAGGATTAGCAATGCCTTTACCTGCAATATCAGGCGCAGAACCATGAATCGGCTCATACATACCTTTACCATTAACATCTAAAGATGCTGATGGCAACATACCGATTGAACCCGTTAGCATTGAAGCCGTATCCGATAAAATATCACCAAACATATTCGTCGTCACCATAACATCAAACTGTTTTGGAGCACGCACTAATTGCATAGAAGCATTATCAACATACATATGGCTTAATTCAACATCAGGATAGTCTTTAGCGACTTCATCCATAACTTCACGCCATAATTCAGTACACTCAAGCACATTCGCTTTATCTACTGAACACAAGCGCTTATCGCGCTTCTGCGCAATTTTAAACGCTGAATGAGCAATACGGCGAATCTCTGATTCACTGTAGACTAAGGTGTTGAACCCTTGTCTTTCGCCATTTTCCAAAACTCTAACACCACGTGGTTGCCCGAAATAAATTCCACCTGTCAACTCACGTACAATCATTAAATCTAAACCGGCAACAACTTCTGGCTTTAAAGTCGAGGCATCAGCTAATTGTGGATATAAAATTGCCGGACGTAAATTAGAAAATAATTCCAGCTCAGAACGCAAGCCTAAAAGACCTTTTTCAGGACGTACCGCGATATCTAAGGATTCCCATTTGTAACCACCAACCGCACCCAATAAAACAGCATCAGCTTGTTTAACTAAATTTAAGGTTGCCTCTGGAAAAGGTGAACCCGCCTCATCATAAGCTGCGCCACCGATTAAACCTTGCTCAAACTCTAAACCTAAGCCCATATCCGCATTTAAGTAATCTAATACTTTAATTGCTTCAGCTACAATTTCAGGACCTATACCATCGCCGGGTAATACTGCAATTTTCTGTGTCATTTACGTCTAAACCTTTTTCTTAATCTAAATTATTTTATTGTTATGCAAATAGCCATGGAGCACGTTTAGCTCGCTCAGCCTCATAAGCTTTAATTTTATCCGCCTGCAATAAAGACAAAGCAATATCATCCAGGCCATTATATAAACGATATTTTCTCGACTCATCAACCTCAAAGCCAATCTCTTGGCCATTTGGTGTAATAATTTTTTGCGCTTCTAAATCAATGGTTAATTGATACCCTACAGCCACGCTGTTAAATAAACCATCAACAACTTCTGCCGACAAAGCAATAGGTAGAATGCCATTTTTAAAGCAGTTATTATAAAAAATATCTGCAAAACTAGGCGCGATAATGGCACGAAAGCCATAATCTTCTAATGCCCACGGTGCATGCTCACGCGAGGAACCACAACCAAAATTTTCACGAGTCAATAGAATTTCCGCGCCTTTATAATCCGGACTATTAAGTACGAAATCTTTTTTCAATGGACGGTTAGTACAATCCATTTCCGGCTCACCAATATCTTGGTAACGCCATTCATCAAATAAATACGGCCCAAAACCTGCGCGACGAATCGATTTTAAGAATTGCTTAGGAATAATGGCATCAGTATCGACATTAGCTCGATCTAAAGGCACAACCGTCGCAGTAATTTTTTTAAATGCTTGCATCATAGTCTCCTTATGCCCACTCTCTAATATCAACAAAATGTCCCGCAATAGCCGCAGCTGCAGCCATTTCTGGACTAACTAAATGCGTACGACCACCATAACCTTGACGCCCCTCAAAATTACGATTCGAAGTCGAAGCACAACGTTCACCTGCTTCTAATTTATCCGCATTCATTGCTAAACACATAGAGCAACCAGGCTCACGCCATTCAAAACCTGCAGCAATAAAAATCTTATCCAAACCTTCTTGTTCTGCCTGCTGCTTAACCAAGCCAGAGCCAGGAACTACTAAAGCCAATTTAACATTAGCCGCAATTTTTTTTCCTTCAACCATAACGGCAGCGGCACGCATATCTTCAATTCGGGAGTTAGTACAAGAACCAATAAAGACTTTATCAATTTGAATGTCAGTAATAGCTTGTCCTGCTTTTAAACCCATATAGTCTAAAGCATTTTGCATACTCTGTTGCTTTACCGCATCGAACTCATCGACTGGATTTGGCACTTCCGCATCGACCGGAACAACCATTTCAGGTGACGTGCCCCACGTTACTTGTGGCTTAATCGTTGCAGCATCTATCTCAACCACTTTATCGAATGCAGCATCCTGATCTGAATGCAGATTTTGCCATGCTCTTTCAGCCATAAACCAATGCTCGCCTTTAGGTGAATAAGGACGATCACGGTAATAGTCTATGGTAATTTCATCAACAGCAATTAACCCCGCTCTTGCACCGGCTTCAATCGCCATATTACAGACGGTCATACGGCCTTCCATCGATAAATCAGCAATCGCAGAGCCCGCGAATTCGATAGCATAGCCGTTACCGCCAGCCGTACCAATTTCACCAATAATAGCCAATACGATATCTTTAGCCGTTACGCCAGCGCCCACTTGACCATTTACTTTAATTAAAAAGTTTTTCGATTTCTTCTGAGTTAAACATTGGGTCGCCAACGCATGTTCGACTTCTGAAGTACCGATACCAAAAGCCAGCGCGCCAGAAGCCCCATGAGTCGAAGTATGTGAATCTCCACAAACAACAGTCATACCCGGCAAAGTTGCACCTTGCTCAGGACCGACGACATGTACAATACCTTGCCTTAAATCTGACATATCAAATTCAGTGATACCAAATTCAGCGCAGTTCTTATCCAGCGTTTCCACTTGCAAGCGAGACACAGGATCAGCAATACCGACACTTCTATCGGTAGTCGGAACATTATGATCTGCAACAGCAAGATTACGGTCAGTACGCCAAGGCACCCTACCTGTAAGACGCAAACTTTCAAAAGCTTGCGGTGAAGTCACTTCATGAATCAATTGTCTATCTATATAGATTAACGATGACCCATCCTCTTCTGTATGGACAACATGATCATCCCAAAGTTTGTCATATAAAGTTTTTGCTGACATTTCAACCTGTACCGTGTTTATTTGAATTGTAAATTAAAGTTTGGAAAGTTCTGCGACTTGTTTTTCTAACTTTTTCAAGCGCGACCACACTTCACTTAAACGCTGAAAGATGGCGATATTTTTAGTGTATTTTTTAAACGGTTGTGCAGGGCCATAAGCATAAATGCCCGACTCCTTAATGCTGCTATGTACACCCGCTCTATGTAATAGCATAGTATCATCTGGTACATGTACGTGATCTAAAACACCCGTTTGGCCTGAAGCAATGACGCGCTTACCAAAATGACTCGAGCCGGCAATTCCCGTTTGCGCCACTAAAATACAGTCTTCTTCGATAATAACGTTATGCGCCAAATGGCATTGTGCATCAATAATAGTACCATCATGCACTTTAGTTTCTGTATAAGTTGCTCTGTCTATCGTTGTCACCGAGCCAATCACGACTTTATTACCAATAACGACTCGACCTGTTTGCGGAATTCGATGGTGATGAAAGTATTTGTCTTGAGCAAAGCCTTGCCCATCACTACCAATCACACAACCGGCTTTTAAAATACAATCTTCACCAATATGACAGTCATAAGAAATAACACATGAAGGATAAATAACCGTTCTATCACCAATGATAGTATCAAACTCAATCACTGAATTAGCCATAACAACCACGCCTGCACCTAATTGCACACGCGCACCAATGACCACTCCAGGACCAATAACTGCATCATCAGGCACTTGCACCGACTCATGTATAACCGCAGTGGTATGCACACGTCCCCACTCGGAATCATACACATCTCGATCCGCATATTTCTGGCGTATATAGGCCATTGCCATGCGTACATTCGGCGCCACCAGAATAGCCGTATTGGCTAACTTGATGGTTTCTGCTAATTCTACAGTGGTTACAATAGCCGCCACTCCTGCCTCTATAGCCGCAGGTAAATATTTTGCATGCTCAACAAAAACTAATGTGCCAGGCGCACTTGCTTCTGCAGGCACAATATCAGTTACTCGTGTATCGACTCCCAAATGCGCAATAATAAATCCTTGCTCTTTGAAATCCTGATAAATTTCGGAACTTAAAATATTCACCCTGCCTCCTGTCCTTGTTATGCCAAAGCGGACAAAACCTGTGCGGTAATATCAGTAACAGAGCCCACACCCGCTACCGTTGAAAATATCACTTTCTCCTGTTTTGCAGCCTCACCATAAAAATCGACTAAAGGCTTAGTTTGCTCATGATATACATCTAACCGTTTTCTAACTGTGACTTCTTTATCATCATCGCGCTGAATTAAAGCTTCACCAGTAACATCATCGATATCTGCTACTTTAGGCGGGTTAAATTCTATATGATAAGTTCTGCCCGACTCAGAGTGCACGCGGCGACCTCCCATACGCTTGATGATTTCTTCATCAGCCACGGCAATCTCTATCACATGATCAATCTCAATACCCATTGCGATCAAGCCTTCAGCTTGTGCAATCGTACGAGGAAACCCATCTAATAAAAAACCTTTAACGCAATCTGCTTGAGTAATACGGTCTTTAATTAAGCCTAAAATAATCTCATCTGAAACAAGACCACCTTCATCCATAATTTTCTTTGCTGCAATACCTAACTCGGTCCCTGCTCTAACCGCAGCACGTAACATATCACCTGTTGATATTTGGGGAATAGCATATTTCTCAGTAATAAACTGTGCTTGTGTTCCTTTGCCTGAACCTGGACTACCTAAAAGTATGACGCGCATTATTCACTCCAATAACTGCCGCTAAAAATAATTTAATGAAAAAAGGACGTTTTAGCCACTGAATTTCAATTTAATCTAATCGAGTACAACACATTATTTTATAACATTCACTGACATAACTCTTGTAATATTATCAATATCTGCCTATTCTGTGCCGTCCACAATTAATATGAGGAGATATAAAAGCATGAGAGTAGAAGATTTAATGACCAAAAAAGTTTTTACAGTAGAGCCTGGCGATATGATAGATCGCGTCTTCTTTCTACTACATTACGAAAAAGTGCGTCATTTACCAGTAATAGAAAAAGGTAAAGTGGTAGGTATCGTATCAGATAGAGACCTGTATAAAGCGCTTGGCCCTAAAAGTAACTCAGGAAGCATCACTGCTGAAGGCGCAACAGAATTACACGTATTGCCCAAAAAAGTAACTCATATCATGCATCGCGGCGTTATTACCGTGTCTACAGATACTTATGCATCTAAAGCAGCCGAATTGATGGCTGAAAACAGAATTGGCGCATTACCTGTTGTCGACGCTAAAAATAAATTAGTAGGCATTCTATCAGCAACGGATATTTTAAAAGTATTTGCTAAACTGGAGCATGCTAACGAAAAGCGCGTAGAAAAAATCGCTGCTAACGCACACAAGTAAAACTTGTTAGCAAAAAAAAGCCTCGATAAACGAGGCTTTTTCCGCTTAACTCAAATTATTGCTGAGCTTTCGAACGCATCTGTGGAAACAATAAAACATCACGAATTGACGGTGAATCAGTAAATAGCATCACCAAACGATCAATACCAATCCCTTCGCCAGCTGTCGGTGGCATACCATGCTCTAATGCGGTAATATAATCCGCATCATAATGCATCGCCTCATCATCACCTTCTTCTTTTTCTTGAACTTGTTTCAAGAATCGTTCCGCTTGATCTTCCGAATCATTTAACTCAGTAAAACCATTGGCAATTTCACGACCACCGACAAAAAACTCAAAACGGTCGGTAACATGCGGGTTATCATCATTACGCCGCGCTAAAGGCGAGACCTCAACAGGATACGCAGTAATAAAGGTCGGATGCATTAAACGAGTTTCAACCGTTTTTTCAAAAATCTCGATTTGCACCTTACCTAAGCCATAACCATCTTTAACCGGAATACCGAGATTTCCAGCCACTTTAACAGCCGCTTCACGTGTATCAATGTCCGCAGGCGTTAAATCAGGGTTGAAATGTAAGATAGAATCAAAGACTGTCATACGTTCAAACGGCTTACCAAAATCGTATTCTTCACCTTGATAAGTAACGAGGCTATTACCTAACAGTTCTTCCGCAATACCTTTTAGCATAGCTTCCGTTAAGTCCATTAACTCACCGTATTCAGCATAGGCCTGATAAAACTCAATCATAGTAAATTCTGGGTTATGCCGAGAAGACAGGCCCTCATTACGGAAGTTTCGGTTAATCTCAAACACTCGCTCAAAACCACCAACAACCAAACGTTTTAAATACAATTCAGGTGCAATACGTAAATACAGCCCCATATCTAACGCATTATGATGCGTTTCAAAAGGCTTAGCCGTCGCACCACCAGGAATTGCTTGCATCATTGGTGTTTCAACTTCAAGGAATTTTCTTACCGTTAAAAACTGACGAATATAAGCAACGATTTTTGAACGCATCAGAAAAGTATCACGCGAAGTATCGCTCATAATTAAATCCAGATAACGCTGTCTGTATTTAATTTCTTGATCAGCAATACCATGAAATTTTTCTGGCAAAGGGCGCAAAGCCTTAGTCAATAAACGAATATCATCGACTTTAACACTTAACTCACCCACTTTAGTCTTAAATAAAGTACCTTCAGCGCCGATAATATCGCCTATATCCCATTTTTTAAACTGTTCGTTATAAAAACCTTCAGCCAAAGTATCGCGCGTCACATAAAGCTGGATTTTGCCTGACATATCCTGAATATGAGCGAAACTTGCTTTACCCATTACTCGGCGCGTCATCAATCGTCCCGCTAATTTAACGCGAATCGGCTCTTCAGCTTCTAGCTCTTCTTTAGTTTTTGCATCATATTCTGCAATTAACTCACCCGCAACAACGTTACGACGAAAATCAGTTGGGAAAGCAATACCGCCATTTTCACGTAAAACATTTAATTTTGCGCGGCGCTGTTTAATTTGTTCTTGTTCGTCCTGTTCTAATTCTGACATTTTCACTTTAATTGTAGGTTTAACTTAAAATAGGCTTACAAACCACTTTTTAGGCTTGCTTCAATAAACTGATCTAAATCACCATCTAATACAGCCTGGGTATTACCCGTCTCTACATTAGTACGTAAATCTTTAATACGCGACTGATCTAAAACATAAGACCGAATCTGACTACCCCAGCCTATATCCGATTTATTATCTTCAACGACCTGTTGAGATTCTGAGCGATTACGCAGCTCTAACTCGTAAAGTTTAGATTTTAACTGCTTCATCGCCTCATCTTTATTTTTATGTTGTGAGCGTCCATTTTGACATTGCACAATAGTATTTGTAGGGAGATGAGTGATGCGTACTGCCGATTCTGTTTTATTAACATGCTGACCACCCGCACCACTCGCACGATACACATCTATGCGTAAATCTGCAGGGTTAATATCTATTTCAATATCATCATCAATTTCTGGGGACACAAATACCGAGGCAAATGAAGTATGACGACGACTCCCCGAATCAAACGGCGATTTCCTTACTAATCGGTGCACTCCTGTTTCAGTGCGCAACCAACCGAAAGCATATTCACCTTCAAATTTTATCGTGGCGCTCTTAATCCCAGCGACATCACCTTGCGACTCTTCAATTAGTTCTGTTTTAAAGCCTTTACGCTCACCCCAACGCAAAAACATACGCTCAATCATTGAAGCCCAGTCTTGTGCTTCTGTACCACCCGAACCCGACTGTATATCTAAAAAAGCATTATTCGCATCCATTTCACCGGAAAACATACGTCGAAACTCCAAACTCGCTACTTTATCTTCAAACACTTTTAGATCAGCAATAACCGTATCAATAGTCTCTTCGTCAGATTCTTCAACGGCCATTTCGAGTAACTCAGCCGCATCAGCCAAACCACCGTTCAACTCATTAATAGTATTTACCACCGTCTCGAGCTGCCCTCGCTCTTTCCCTAGAGCTTGTGCTTGCTCAGGATTATTCCATATATCTGGGTTTTCTAACTCTCGTAAGACCTCGACCAAACTTTCACTTTTGGCATCAAAGTCAAAGATACCCCCTAAGCGACTCAGTACGACTCTTTAAATCTGAAATTTGATTGGTAATAGGATTTATTTCTTGCATTGACTTAATATTATCCGAAATTCAGGCAAATCATAAAAAAACGCACTATTATATACTACTTGTTGCTCATTTCAGCCTGCAAATAATTGCATTGTTGTTTTTCAATCTTATGCTAGAATGTCAAAGAATTCGTAGAATCCCTTACAGGCCTACGCATTACAACAACTAAAACAACAATGAGGGTTACATGAAACTATTAAAACCATTACTACTATCTGCTTTCTTAGGCGCTTCTATGGGCGTTTTCTCTACTGCTGCTTTAGCTGAGTGTGAAGACGGAAGAACTTGTTTTGAGCCTGAGCAAGCAATCGACATGACTGTTGCAAAAATCATGGAAGCAAGACATGCGATTGACAACGGTGCTGATAATGCAGATGTTTTGGCGCTTATCAGAGAAGCGAAAAACCTAAACAAAGAAATCAATGCTAACGATATCGTTGATAGAAAACGTCAAAAAGCAGCTAGTTTCTTAAAGAAAGCAAAGAAAGAAATGAGAAAATCACAAAATCAAGTTGCTGAAGAGCACTTAAAAGAAGCTGAAAAACTTTTCAAAGGCCTACACGGTTACCTATAAGTTTTAAGATTCTATAAATAATAGAGTGGCTAGCCCACTCTATTATTTAATTAATTCAATCCCAGCGCATATCTCTTACTTCCACTCTTCCTTCTTCAACTCTCACTTCTAAACTCGCTATATCCTCATAAGCAGGTGCACTTTTTACTTGCCCTGTCTTAATACAAAACCTCGCACCGTGCCGAGGACAGACAATCTCATCCCCTTCAACAGTACCACTACCTATTTCTGCACCATCATGCGTACAAACATCTTCCAAAGCATAAAAGCCATCTTCTAATTTAAAAACAGCGACATCAATGCCATCTACATCTACTACGAGATGCTCGCCAATTGCTAAAGCACTTTCTGCAACTACACCAATCCATTCCGACATCGTTTTACCTTTATTTTTTTAAATACACATCATACCTAAGCAATTTTCCTTTAAAGCTCTCACTCGGTCCCCCTCCTAATGGCTCAGCATAATCAGGACTTTTCACAACCACTTTTTTTGCAGTCGCTTGCATAGCAGCAGAAAATAATTCCTCTTTATCCATGTCATCACCCAATAAATCACGCAAAATTAGCATAGATTTTTTAGGTAAAGCCGACTTTTTTCGTTTAGGTGGAAACATCGGGTCGATATAAATACAATCGGGCGCCTCTGTTAATCCAGCAAGAACCTCAATAGCATTACCAGCGATTAATTCTGGCGCTGATAAATTCAACCTTTGTACCCAATCAAGCTGCTCAAGCCGCTGATACGCATCACTCAACAGCTCCAGCATAATCGGCGAACGCTCAATACAGCGCAATTCATAACCCATACGAAAAATATGCAAACTATCCTGCGCCCAGCCAGTGGTCGCATCAATCACAGTTTTAGTTTTTCGGCCAATGGCCTGCGCCAAAGCACCATCTTTAGGGGCTGGCCAAGAACGCTGCTCACCATTTCTAGGTTCTATATCGACGGTTAAACCGCCTTTTTTTAACAGCTCTTTATCCAGCAACTTCAAACAACCGTCACGCCATGATAAAAAAAAATCTTCCGCTGTATTTTTATCGGCAGTGAGATACAGCGGCACAGCCAAACGATCAGCTAAGGCCTGAGAGACATTAAGCGCATAGTGCTCCTTATGTAAAACAGCTAATTTTCCGCTATATTCAGGCATTGCTATTCAGTAGAAATCGCTTCTTGCTCATTTTTTAACGCGGCATCCAACGTATGCCACGCCAAAGTCGCGCATTTTACACGCGCAGGGTATTCACGAACACCGGCTAGAACCGCTAATTTACCAACCGCCTCCAGGTCAATCATTTCCTCTTTGCCTGTAGTCATCTCGTGAAATTGTTGAAACAAAGCATCCGCTTCCGCTTCCGTTTTACCTTTCACAATTTCCGTCATCAAAGACACGGATGCAGTAGAAATCGCACAGCCAGAGCCTTGAAAGCTAGCATCAATAATTTTATCGCCTTCCATTCTCAAAAATAACGTTAAGCGATCACCACATAAAGGATTAAAACCCTCTACTTTACGATCAGCATTTTCCATCACATGAAAATTACGGGGATTTCTATTGTGGTCAAAAATAACCTCTTGATAAAGGTCACGCAAATCATCAAACATAGTCTTCTCAGTTTATATTCAGGCTATTTAGCCGAAAATTTTAATTAAGTCTTCAATACCTGCCATCAAGATATCAATTTCTTCCTTGGTATTGTACATAGCAAATGAAGCACGTGCGGTTGCAGGCACTTCGAAAAAATCCATTACAGGCATCGCGCAATGGTGCCCAGCACGTATCGCGATACCCAAACTATCCAGCATCGTCCCTATATCATGCGGATGAATTTTATCTAAAACAAAGGATAAAATCGCACCTTTGTTATTATTATCACCAATAATACGCAGACCTTTAATTTGTCTTGCCTTCTCAGTCGCATAATCTAATAATTCTGCTTCATAAGCAGCAATATTGTCCATACCGATTTCATTTAGGTAATCGATTGCCGCCCCCATACCAATAACATCAGCAATATTCGGCGTGCCCGCTTCAAACTTATAGGGCAGTGTATTGTATTCAGTTTCGGTAAATGTCACTTTGCGAATCATATCGCCACCCCCTTGATAAGGAGGCATCGCTTCTAATAAGGCTTGCTTACCATAAAGCACACCAATACCCGACGGTGCATATAATTTATGCCCAGAAAACACATAAAAGTCACAATCTAAAGCCTGCACATCCACGGGCATATGTGGAATCGCTTGCGCGCCATCCAATAAAACAGGGATATTTTTTGCTTTTGCAGCAGCAATAATTTTTTCAACAGGGTTAATCGTCCCCAGCGCATTCGACATATGCACCACAGAAACTAATTTAGTTTTATCACTGATTAATTTTTCAAATTCTGCAAAAATTAGCTCGCCCTGCAAATCTATCGGCGCAACTTTTAATATCGCACCAGTTTCTTCACATAGCATTTGCCAAGGCACAATATTAGAATGATGCTCCATCGCAGTGATCAAGATTTCATCACCCGCTTTAATATTCGCTTTACCAAAAGTTTGCGCAATTAAATTAATCGCCTCGGTCGCGCCCCGAACAAAAATAATTTCTTTCGTGCTTTGTGCATTAATAAAGTCTTTCACTTTTTCGCGCGCACCTTCATAACGATCGGTC
>Ga0209826_1000133_pt1 | contig 49528 bp, 50 predicted proteins | sample GOMGulsemesocosm_5_FD_184637 | JGI IMG/M metagenome (GOLD analysis project Ga0209826, IMG submission 184637) | Methane-oxidizing microbial communities from mesocosms in the Gulf of Mexico - GOM15C Gulf of Mexico (SPAdes) (version 2) | ecosystem: Environmental > Aquatic > Marine > Cold seeps...
GGCCTCGCATCTCAATCTCAATCTCAATCTCAATCTCAATCTCAATCTGATGGAGCATTGCTATTCGTTGCAGGGCTTCTGCTGCAATAGCTGATCCCTGGGATTTGTGAATATCAAAGAACTTACGCCGCACATGGGCCATGCAAGCCATTTCCTGAACCTTGCCTTGTCGGTAAAGCTCATTAAAGCCCGCATAGCCATCCGAATGCATATGACCAGTGAAATTAGCCAAGTGCTGTGCGGGCCATTGTCCCTTGCGATCCGGGGTATATTGATAATAGCTAGCTTGCCGAGCCTCCCCGTCCCAGGGCCGCTCATCACGTATATAAGCCCAGATCCTGCCGGTTTTAGTTTTACCATTGCCCGGGGCCAGTACGCCAACCGGCGTATCATCAGCAAATATGGCGTTGCCATTTATCACGTGGCGACCAATGGCCTAGGCCAGAGGTTCCAGCAGGGCTGTCGATTTGCCAACTCAGTCCGCCAGAGTGGAGCGTTTCAGATCTATCCCATCGTGATTATATATTTGGCTTTGGCGGTAGAGAGGTAAATGATCGTAATATTTGGAGACCAAAACATGCGCTAACACTCCAGGCCCAAGTCGTCCTCGTTCTATGGGACGAGAAGGCAACGGTGCCTGATGGATGGTCTCACAACAGCTACAGGATAGCTTGGGGCGAACAATCCGATTTACTTTGAAGCGACCAGGAACATATTCCAACTCCTCCGTTACATCCTCTCCCAGATATTTGAGTTCACCACCACATTCAGTACAGCCCTCATCAGGCATAAGAAGCAACTCTTCTCGAGGGAGATGATCTGGCAAAGGCTTACGTTTAGGTTGGTTCTTTTGCACTGGTGATTGTGGCGGTTCATCTTCTGTCTCATCAGCCGCAACAGCGATCTCTTCACTTTCCAATAGCAATGTGAGCTGATCCAAAGCTTCAGAACTGCTGCCAAAACGATGCCGACGCATACCTGCCAATTGATGTTTGAGTTTCTCGAACAGAATATCACGAGACTTCAATTCAGATGTCAAAGTGGTAACTATACTCTGTAACTGAGAAGGATCTTTTGGAAGGGTTTGGGCGCTGTTCAACATGGTTATTATATAGCGTATGAAGCCAGTAAATAGTATCAAAAACCAATAATTTTATTGATTTTATTATGTTATCCGGCTGACAATGGACGCCATGTTTACTGAGGCATACGCCAGTCTATTCCTTCTAGAAACATTGACAGTTGGGCTGGACTGAGCGTGACTTTTCCCTCTCTAGCCGATGGCCAGACAAAGCGCCCACGCTCCAACCGTTTAATAAATAAACAAGCTCCCTGCCCATCCCAGAAAATGATCTTAATCAGATCCCCACGACGACCGCGAAAGACAAATAAATGGCCTGAGTAGGGATCATGTAATCCGCCTCAGCACATTAAGTGCATGAGACAAAACATCTGGATCGGTGCCTTTGCCGCATCGTAATTGTGTGCCGCAGGGAAGCAGGATCTCAAGAGGTGTAACAGAAGTGGAAATTTCTTCAGGGACTTCATGCTCAATGCAATCAACTACGTCATTTATTACTGGAACCTGGGAGCAAGAAGTTTTCACCTCAATTGGCAGGAAGGTCATCTCCGCTTCAAATTTTTCTTTCCATTTGAATAGCAAATTAACATTTAGTTCATGTCGACGTGCCACTTCAGGCTAGGATGTATCTGTTTGACTGGCTTCTGCCAAAATACGCTTTTTGAATTCATCGCTGAACTTGCGGCGGTGGATCTTCTTCTTGGATGTCATAATATTGGTGCTCACTTTATGTTAAGTGGTCACTTATATTCTCTTTAACGGCCTATGTGTAGGCGGGAGAGGCCGGACGCATCGCCTAATACCAAATCTTTGAGAAGAGCCTTTGATTGTTTTTTCAGGTGTTCAAAGTTGAGTTTTTGCCCGCGCATACTTTGAACTAAAATAACCTGCCTCGCATCCAGAAGGTCTGGAATGAAATCTACTTGGGTGGCTCTTGGATGGTAAGTCCGAAAAAGCGTGGCTGCATATTCAAGGCCAGCTTGATAATCTTTAAACAGTTTCGCGGCCTGTAGGGTGAATTCTGCTTGCAGGTCAGACAGTTTGGGTGTGGAGGTTGGTTGAAGGCCCACTACGGGTGCTTGAAGCGTTTTTTTCATACGAAATCCTTTGTCTAACGTATCCGCCGAACGTGTAGAAATCGTATTGAAATATGTAGTTTTTCTAACGTCTTACTGGGCTTTGCCCTTTCCGCGGATAGGGTGCAGGTAAGAAATGCACCCTGCAACATATTCACCGGGTAGGTGCTCTGTCAATAGAGTTAGATGCGCCATTTAAGGAAATGTTTTTCGGCGCGTCCGATTATCCAGCTCACTGTCAGGCCAAGCACCGACAGCATGGCCACACCGGCCACCAACTGATCCATGGCCATCAGGTTACCTGCAAGCAGCACATAGGCGCCAACGCCATATTCTGCACCGATCATTTCAGCGGCAACAAGCAAGATGATCGCGATGGAAGCCGAAATCCGGAAGCCTGATAAAATTGCGGGCAGGGCGCCGGGTAAAATAATTTTCCAGACGATCGACCACCAGCTCAAATTAAAAGATTGGCCCATGCGAATGAGCCCGCGGTCGACGTTATCTATACCGCCGTAAACGGCAATAACCGTTGGGAAAAAGGTTCCAAACAGGATCGTCGCGACTTTAGATTCTTCGCCAATGCCAAACCAGATAATAAACAGCGGTAGCAGTGCAATTTTGGGGATTGGAAAAATCGCAGCGACAAAAGGAACAATACCGCCCCGTGCCATTGTGAATAGTCCAGCTGCAACGCCGAAACAAACACCAAGTAGCGTTCCCGCACTCCATCCAATGATAAGGCGGGTTAATGATGCTTCTAAATGGAGAACAAGTTGGCCCGAATTCACCAGATCCATAAAGGCAGTGTAGGCTTCAGACGGGGCCGGGAGCACTATCGGGCTGATCCAGCCAAGGCGTGATCCGCTTTCCCAAATGGTAATAACAATGACGAATAAAATAGGCGCGACAATTCTCATGGGACGCGGTGAAAAACCACCTCCGCGAAATGGGACAGGGCTTGTGATTTTGGTGTTATCCCTACTCATTGGCTCAACTCCTGATCTGCCGCGGCGGCCTCTTCACGCATTAATCCCCAAAGGTAGTCTTGTTTTTCTTGCAGGGCTGCCGATTGATTATGGCGCTCTTCAAGAGGGATATTGATATCGACAATTTCCCGAATTGTTCCCGGGCGGCGGGACAGAACGACAACTTTGTGACCCAGGCGTACGGCCTCGTTCAAATTATGAGTAACGTAACAGGCTGTATATTTTTCGCGGACCCAAAGTTCAATCAGATCATCCATAAGAAGCTCTCGCGTTTGGCTATCAAGAGCGGATAGCGGCTCGTCCATCAACAAACAAGCTGGGCGCACACTTAATGCCCGGGCAATGGCAACGCGCTGCTTCATTCCGCCCGATAGCTGCCTTGGTAAGGCATCACCAAAATCAGATAACTTCGTTCGGTCAAGCACATCATCAATGATGGCTTTAGCTTCTTTACCGCGAATTCCGTGATCTTCCAGCACAAGGCTAATATTGCCTCGAACAGATCTCCATGGCAGCAAGGCAAAATCTTGAAATATGTAGGTGAGCGGGTTTAGGCTTTCAGGCGGCGGGGAGCCGATTTGTAAAACCTCGCCAGATTTGGGTCTCTCTAGACCGCCTATAAACCGGAGTAATGTGGATTTACCGCACCCTGAAGGACCAATGATACAGACGATTTGACCGGATTCGATTTTGAAATCAATACCGGATAAAACCTCAGTCTTATCATAGGTATGCGAGATGTTGTTAAGGTGTAAATCCATGGGTAGGGCCCCAAAATAAAAGAAGGGCGGCAAATGCCGCCCATTCAAAAGGTCTATTTCTTATTTGATGGTTTTAACGAAGCTCGCATCAACCATTTTGTCGATTGTTAAGCTGGCAGGTGCAAGCTTGTGGGCTTGGAACCATGCAAGTTGTTTTGCAACATCACCAACATTAAGTGCCGCACCGGAGTTAAGATAAACAGCGCCAGCCTTAATGGATGGGGCAGCTTTTTCAATAGGCTTGCTGGCATACACATATTTGTGGATTAGGTTGACCATTGCATCTGTTGCAGCTGGATCTTTCGCTTGATTTTGCATAACCGCATCATAATCGGCGATGCCTTTTGCATATGCTTTCATGAAGCGGGCGATCACATCGCGGTTGTCAGTTGTATTTTTTGTAGACGTGAAGATTGTTGTCACCTGGTAATCACTCATGTCCTGAATTTTACCAATGATTTTAGCGGCACCACCGCGTGCAAGAGCAGATGCGATATGCGGCACGATTGCCATGGCATCAACTTGCCCCGATTTCAATGCGCCAATCATCGAGCCAACTTTTTGAAGTGGTTTCAATTTCATATCCGTTACAGCAAAACCATTGTTCTGGGCGATAATGCCGGCCATATAATGGAATGATGAGCCCTGTTGTGTCATGGCCCAGCTTTTACCTTTAAGATCCGCGGGCGTTTTTAGGCCAGCATCATAAGCTTTGTTCGACGCAAGGATCATGTTGCCCGGTGCGCCTTTTTTCTCAGCCATTAGGCCGCCAATGACTTTCAATGCACCTTTGTCAGCAAGACTGTAGAAACCGCCACTGAGGGCCGTTACACCGAAATCGATGTCGCCAGATGCGATGGCAACAGCAATTGGTTGGGCTGCTTGAAAGAATTTAAGTTCAACATCCAACCCTTCTGCTTTGAAATACCCTTTTTCATAAGCAATAAAGGTTGGGGAATGAGATGTAAAACGGAGTGCGCCAACTGTGATTTTATCAGCGGCAACAGCCGTTGTTACAAAGCCTGATAATACTGCTAAGCCAGCAACAGCGCCAACGACGGCACGGCGTGAGAATGATGTAATCTTCATGATTGATCTCCCTTAAAGAATAGATTTTTTTTCGAACCTACGCGATTGGTGGGGATCAATCAATATCAATGCGTCATTGGTTTTTATTACAATTTTTAACCGCAGCGTTAAATTGCGACAGAAATTTGGGTTTGTCGGCTAAAAATGCTTTAGAAAAATAGACACCAGATCGAAGAGTTTTAACCAGATAGGTTTTGAAATCTGACTTATCAAAACCATTGTTTGCGATTGCTCTTTCTAGGCTTTCACCGTTTTCAATACTGACTTGAACGCGGTCTATTTTTAGGAGTTTCAAAATGTTTGTTGAATTTGGCCTAATAATTACCTGTTCAGTTATCCCCATTCCCTTAATTTTATTGATTAACCACTTCATGCGACTGTTGCCATGCTCAGCTGCAAACGTGTTTTGAAAGAAGTCTGCATCAGCGGGTGAAATTCCGCTTCCTCTTTTTACAACATACAACCAATCTATTTCGAAAAATGGCTCAGACAAGACTGCGTAAGCATCTCTGGAACTATTCTGAGTTGCCATAAAAAATCCATCAAACTTACCACTTTCGGTGGAGAGCTGCGCCCTTTTCCAAGGAATTCCAACAGTTCTGAGCCTGTAGTCAAGCTGAGTGAATGCACATTCAACATAGGGAGTGTGATAAACCACTCGATTGGTTTCACCAGCGAGTACGACCTCTCTTGCTGTGCTTTCAGAATATGAAAAAAGCAATAAAGGAACGAATAACGCAAGCAGAATGAAAACCTGCATTTTATTAGAATTAAACGAAGTCATTACCGAATTACTCATACATAAATACTAGTTATATTATTACCAAAAGGAGGTATAACAGAAGAAATGTAAGTATTAAATTAGGCCTATGTCAATGGACTCTTTGGGTGAGTTTACCGAATCTATACGTATTTTGGAATATTCCTTAGTCAAAAATACTACTAAATCAATTTCTTCTGTAGATACTTTGTAGCTAGTACTTGGACTGGGTCTTATACTTTGTTTATAGAATTGCCGCCGTCAACGATAAAGGGGCTCCCCGTTACAAAGCTTGAATTGTCTGAGGCGAGGAACAGTGCTGCTTTAGCAATTTCAATAGGATCAGCTAGACGTTTGAGCGCATGAACGCCTTCCAGAAATTCACGCATATCTGGGTTGTTTTCCAAATCACCCGCCATGGGAGTAATAGTACCGCCGGGAAGAAGGGCGTTGGCTCTGATGTTATCTGTGCCATTTTCGGTGGCTAAGGCTTGTGTAAGGCCAATCAAGCCCGCTTTACTTGCAGAGTATGCACCCATTCCAGGAAAGGACGCGGTGTAACCCACAAAACTGGATGTAAAAATTATAGAACCTGAGCCATTTCTTTTCATAGCTGGAATTTGGTGTTTTGCCGCGTAAAAAGCACTGTTTAAATTTGTGTTGAGGACCGAGTGCCAATTTTCTGATGTCATGTCATGCACGGGAACTTGATCTCCCATAATGCCAGCGTTGTTAAATGCTACGTCCAAGTTTCCAAATTCGTTTTCTGCAAGTTCGACCAATGATTTGGCGTAATCTTCGTCACACACGTCACCTGCAAGGGAGATGGCACGTCCACCAAATGCCAAAATCTGATTGGTAACTTCGTCTAACTCTTTTTCGCGCCGGGCACCGAGAACGACGTTTGCACCCTCTTCTGCAAATAAAACCGCAGCTGCCGCGCCAATCCCGCTATTTGCACCTGTTATAATTACTGTTTTTTTATTCAATTGCATTCATTCACTCCATTGTTTAGGTGAGCGAAGGATCGCGATTTCGGCAGTTTGTATATATCCGAATACCGTTGTGCAATTTTGACGATCTAGCGAACGGGCAGGGCAGTTGTAAATTTAATTTCTTCCATGGCAAAATTTGAGCTGACATCACTCAATTCGATGGATTGGATGAGCCGGCGGTAAAAATCGTCGTAGGAGGCGATATCGGGAACGACCACCTTTAGAAGGTAGTCCACGTCACCACTCATCCGGTAGAATTCCGTGATCTCAGGGAACAGCTCCACAACATTTGCGAATTTCTGAAGCCAATCAGGTTCATGAGAACTGGTTTTAATGTTCACAAACACGGTAACAGGAAGGCCGATTTTATCTCGATTTACCAAAGCAACGTTTGCTCGAATGATACCGGCTTCTTCCATGGACTTAATCCGCCGCCAACAAGCTGTGCGGGAACAACCAACACGCTCCGCTAATTCGTTGGCTGGAATGCGGCTATCCTTCTGCAAATGGTTTAGAATTTTCTTGTCAATGTCATCCATGAAACAAAATTTCCAATATTTATAAATTTTACGAACGTATGTTTCGCATTTATTGGTTTTACTGTCAATTTTGGAAAATATTCTCAATGGCGTATGGGTATCATTATCTCAATTCAAAGGCGGATGGGCCTTAACGAAGTGGAGAGAGTAAATGACGAACCCAGTAGCATTATTCACAGATCACCCAAAATCTGTAAATGAAACATATTTGGAGCACATGCATATGTCTTCAAGTTTTGGGTTTTGGTTATTACTTGCCGCATTATGCGCGTTTGTTCACGCAATTCTTCCATTTGCATTTGAGAAAACAGCAAGCGGTATCATCACCAAGCTGCATGGACGCATGGTCACAAACCGGGTTGTTAGATCAGCTCCCACAAGCGTTATTGAAAACGTAAACGCTTAATTGTCACCCAAATACCTTTTGTTAGGCAAAATGCGTTTGACGCAAAGTTCATTGACCTGTTGTTCAAGAGGGCGCATAAATCGCCCTTAAGAACTACTTCGGGGGAATAAATAAATCGGTTGAAGTTCGATTTATTTAGGGAATGAATGAGACCAATACTTTTTGTAAATGGCGCCGTTTTGGCGATTATTTCTCTTCCTCTTCTTATCATAGAGATGTTGAACCGCGGGGCTGATCAGCCCTTCTTAAAGGCGTTCGGCGTCATAATCTTCGTGGGGTTGAGCTTAATGCTCTCGGCCAGAAGCGGGGCCATTACATTTTCTCACAAACAAATTTTCGTCCTGACGGCCTCTATTTGGCTGGTACTGACCAGTGCGGCAACACTACCGTTCTTTTTGTATGGCATGCCCCTTGCCGATGCCGTTTTTGAGGCCACCTCCGGGATCACAACAACAGGCGCAACGGTTCTCGTGAATCTTGATCAAACACCCAATAGTATTTTGATGTGGCGCGCATTCTTGCAATGGCTTGGCGGCATTGGTATTGTTGTAACGGCCATTGCCATGCTGCCGTTTTTGGGAATTGGTGGTATGCAGCTTTTTCGCACAGAAAGTTCTGAGAGTTCAGATAAAGAACTGCCGTCAGCTGCCAAACTAGCTTCCACCACGCTTTGGGTTTACGTGGCGCTCACAATTTTATGCGCAAGTGCTTACAAAATTGAGGGTATGACAGAATTTGATGCCATTGCCCATGCGCTAACCACGGTTGCGACTGGGGGCTTTTCAACCCATGATGCGTCGATTGGTTATTTCGCAAGTCCTTTCATTAAATGGACATGTATTCTGTTCATGTTTCTGGGAAGCATTCCCTTCCTTTGGTATATTCGAGCCATTAGAACCCGTCAATTTGGCAGTGAGCAGATCAAGACTTACGGCATTGGTGTTCTCTTCATAATAACCGTTTTAAGTTTATGGCTCGTCAATGCACGCGATTTTACGTGGGGAGAAGCCATTTTAAATGCTGCCTTTAGCGTCGTCTCTGTTGTCACCACATCTGGCTTTGCCATATCCGATTATTCAAGTTGGGGCGGTTTCTCTGCCTTGTTGTTCTTTATTCTGATTTTTTCGGGTGGGTGTACAGGTTCCACTACTGGCGGCATAAAAATCATGCGCTTTATAATAAGTGCAAAAATGATCCGTCAGATCATTCGCCGACAAATATTTCCAAACGGCATATTTGCCGAAAAGTACGAAGGTAAGAAAATAAGTGACGGGGTTTTCACTGGTGTCGCCAGTTTCGTATTCATCTTTATTGTCACGTTCGCCGTATTTGCCTTGATTTTGATGGGCTTGGGTTTGGGGTTTGAGGCGAGTGTTAGTGGCTCAGCAGCAGCCATTACAAATGTGGGGCCTGGTATTGGCGCTATTATCGGTCCCCACGGGAATTACGCTAATATTCCCGCGGCTGCCAAATGGGTGTTATCACTTGAAATGATCTTGGGCCGGTTAGAGATTTTTACACTGCTTATATTCCTGACACCTCGTTTTTGGCGCACTTGAAGGCTTCCCCAAGCAGACGTTTGGTAATTCCTGTTCTTCGCAGGCGCAATAGGTTGCTATGCCCCTCAATATCTTGTAGAACGGATGACAGGATACGCCATATGGCGGTATCTGAGAACAGTATCAAGAATACAGGATTTGGAATGGGAGTTTCAAGTCCGTTTAACTATCTGGAAGTGTGCCTTGAACGACATAACCCTGCCTCCGACCGATAAAGATATCGTCCCCGTTTCAATTGTAGAAGAGATGCGTACGTCCTATTTGGACTATGCCATGAGCGTTATCGTATCTCGAGCCTTACCTGATGCACGGGACGGCCTGAAACCGGTTCACCGGCGGATTATTTATGCCATGTATGAAAATGGCTATACATCCGACAAAGCTTTCCGTAAATCAGCCCGTGTGGTTGGTGATGTTATGGGTCGTTACCATCCTCATGGCGATAGTGCCATTTATGATGCGATGGTGCGTTTGGCGCAAAGTTTCTCCATGCGACTACCCCTAATTCAAGGACAAGGTAACTTCGGTTCCATGGACGGCGACAGAGCCGCCGCCATGCGGTATACGGAAGCACGCCTTCAAAAAACTGCTGAAAGCCTGATCGATGATATCGATAAGGATACAGTGGATTTCGTAAATAACTACGACGATTCAGAACGCGAACCTTCAGTATTACCAGCACGTTACCCAAATCTTTTGGTGAACGGTGCCGGTGGTATCGCTGTTGGTATGGCCACCAATATCCCGCCGCATAACTTGGGCGAGGTGATTGACGGTAGTATTGCGCTTCTTTTCAAACCTGAGATAACTCCTGAGGAAATGCTGGAATATATTCCAGCTCCAGATTTTCCTACAGGCGGTGTTATTCTAGGGCGTTCCGGCTCTATTAGTGCGGGAACAACTGGTCGTGGGTCCGTGATTATGCGCGCGAAAGTGGATATCGAAGAAATCCGCAAAGATCGCATGGCGCTAATCGTTAGTGAAATTCCATATCAGGTTAATAAATCTCGCTTAGTTGAACAAATCGCTGATCTGGTTCGACAAAAGAAGGTTGAAGGAATTGGCGACCTTCGCGACGAGTCTGATCGCCACGGCGTTCGGGTTGTTGTGGAAATTAAACGCGACGCTGTTGCTGAAATTGTATTGAACCAACTGTATCGCTTCACACCATTGCAGACATCATTCGGCGCAAACATGCTTGCCATTAATCACGGTAAGCCGGAAATGATGAACGTTAAACAACTTCTGGAAGCCTTCCTAGATTTCCGTGAAGAAGTTATAACGCGCCGAACCAAATTCTTGCTGCGTAAAGCTCGCGAACGGGCGCATGTTTTGATCGGTCTTGCAATTGCGGTTGCCAATATCGACGAAATTATTGCTCTTATTCGAAAAGCGCCTGATCCTGCAACCGCCCGTGGGCAGTTGATGGCTAAAGCCTGGCCGGCAAATGCGGTGGAAAGCTTAATCCGCCTTGTTGATGATCCTGAGTATCCGATTAATGAGGATCTCACGTACCAGCTTTCAGAATTCCAAGCTCGTGCCATTTTGGACCTACGTCTGCAACGGTTGACAGCACTTGGACAAAATGAAATCGGCGATGAATTAAAAGGTCTTGGCGATAAGATCCTTGATTGTCTCGATATCTTATCCAGCCGTCCGCGTTTGATCGACATCATCCAGACTGAATTGCTGGAAATGAAAGAGAAATACGCGACGCCGCGCCGTACGCGAATTGAAGACAACGAGTTTGAACACGATATTGAAGATCTGATCCAACGCGAAGATATGGTTCTGACAGTCAGTCACAAGGGCTATATCAAGCGGGTTCCACTTTCCACATACCGGCCGCAACGCCGGGGGGGTAAAGGCCGGGCAGGGATGCAGACACGTGATGAAGATTTTGTAACACAAGTCTTTGTTGTGAACACGCATACACCTGTTCTGTTCTTCTCGTCATTTGGACGCGTGTATAAGATGAAGGTGTACCGCTTACCACTTGGTTCACCAACCAGCCTAGGTAAAGCGATTATCAATCTCCTGCCCCTTGAAGATGGCGAAGTCATTTCGACTTTGATGCCATTGCCGGAGGAAGAGGAGACTTGGAACGATTACGAAGTTATGTTCGCGACGGCAAAAGGCAATGTCCGCCGGAACTTACTGAGCGATTTCTCCAACGTGAAATCAAACGGCAAGATTGCCATGAAGTTGGATGCCGGTGATAAACTCATTGGTGTACAGCTTTGTACCTCTGAATCAGACGTATTACTGATTGCTAAGGGCGGTAAATGTATCCGCTTCCAAGCAACTGACGTGCGCCTGTTTAAAGGACGCGATTCAAGTGGTGTTCGCGGCATGAGACTTGTTGGTGAAGACGACGTGATGGGTATGTCTATTCTTGGACATATTGATGTGGATACGGAAACAAGAGATGCTTATCTCAAAGTCCGTCGTTCCGCAGACGAAGAAGGCAATGTAACAGATTACGCAGGCTTTGATCCTGACCGGTATGCAGATCTTTTTGACAGGGAAGAAATTCTGCTTTCAATTACTGAGAATGGCTATGGCAAGCGGACGAATGCATATGAATATCGGGTAACGAACCGCGGCGGGCAGGGGATCATCAACATTGAAACCTCTGATCGTAACGGACTGGTTGTGGCAACATTCCCGGTTACGCTTGGTCATCAGATCATGCTTGTAACCAACGGGGGTAAGCTGATCCGCACGCCAGTTGTTGATATTCGTGTGGCAGGTCGGAATACGCAGGGTGTAACCCTGTTCAAGACTGCCAAGGGAGAGCAAGTAGTATCCGTAACCGCGTTGGAGGAGGCAAAATCCGATGACGAGGAAGACGGAGATGACATTAACCTGGAAAATGGTACAGAAGCAGAAGAAGTTGTGCCAAATTCTGATAACGACGACAACGCTTAAGGTTTAGGTGTTGTTTGGATGAATGCTAACAAAGAATAGCAAGTCTAAAAGGAGCCTCTCCAATGCAAGTAGAACGTACCGGCCTGTATCCTGGAACTTTTGACCCAATAACGTTGGGTCATTACGACATTATTAAACGGGCAGCGAAATTGGTGGACACACTGGTTATCGGTGTCGCAATGAACCCTGGGAAAAACCCACTTTTCAGTGTTGCTGAGCGATGTAACATGGTCGAAAAAATGATCGTGGAATTTCCCGATACAAATTTTGTTGTCAAACCGTTCAATAATTTGTTGATGCATTTCGCAGAAGAATGTAATGCCAGTGTTATTATTCGCGGACTTCGTGCTGTATCTGATTTTGAATACGAATTTCAGATGGTGGGAATGAACAGACGGCTAAACTCCGAAATTGAAACTGTCTTCTTGATGGCTTCGGACCAGCATCAGTTTATCGCATCGTCTTTGGTAAAAGAAATCGCGTTTCTTAACGGTGATATTACCAAATTTGTATCGAAATCGACGGCGATTGAAATCGTAGAACGCGTTGAAATGCTGAATGCAGCGAAAAAATAGACAATGAGATCCTGCAGTTTTGCAGGTCAATAGGAGCTTAGTAATGTCATCAGATCTTGAAAACACGATATATCTTGAACTCAAAGATGGACGTGTTGTCATTGAACTGCGCCCGGATTTGGCACCAAATCATGTGGCACGTATCAAAGAATTAGCCCGCGAAGGTTTCTATGATGGGATCGTTTTTCATCGCGTAATTGACGGCTTTATGGCCCAATCTGGTGATCCAGACGGCAGAGGTACAGGCGGTTCTGGCCAAAACCTTGACGCCGAGTTCTCTGGCGAAGCCCATTTGGAAGGCACGTGTTCAATGGCGCGTTCCTCTGATCCTAACAGCGCTGACAGCCAGTTTTTCTTAATGTTGGCCGCGTCCCCGCATTTGGACAGCCAGTACAGCATTTGGGGACAGATTACTGAAGGCATGGAGCATGTTCACGCTATTAAAAAAGGCGATGGCATGATGAACGGAACTGTTACAGATCCTGATAAAATCATCAGCATGAAAGTTGCTGCCGACGTCGCATAAGCGGCGACTAATTTTGCAAGATTGGGCGAACGGCTTTCTAAATGGAGAGCCGTTCGTTTGCGTTTAAAGATATGCGTGTAGATGAATTCGACTTTACTTTACCAACTGAGTTGATCGCTGATCGACCGGTATCCCCTCGGGAATCGGCAAAATTGTTGGTGGTTAAAGATCAGATTGATGACAAATTGGTTGGTGACCTTCCTGATTTTTTAGAAGCCGGTGACGTTTTGGTCTTTAATGACACCAAAGTTATCCCTGCGCGTCTTAAAGGGTTACGCAGAACTGCTAAAGTCGAAGTTACTCTTCATAAAAACGTGTCTTTGGATACGTGGCATGCCTTTGCAAAACCTGCAAAGAAATTAAAAGTTGGCGACGTAATCCAATTTTCTGAAGAATTCTCTGCAATGGTTTCGCAAAAACTTGATGGCGGCGAAGTTGTTCTGGCTTTCTCGCATGCAGGTGCAGATCTCATGGAATGCTTGGCGAATTACGGAGAAATCCCGTTACCGCCCTATATCAGTTCAATTCGCCCCGTAGATGATCAAGATAAAGAAGATTATCAAACAGTTTTTGCCCGCGAAGAAGGGGCTGTTGCGGCTCCAACGGCGGGTTTGCATTTTACGCCTGAATTGCTTTCCGCAATTGAATCCAAGGGGATCGTTTGCGTCGCAACCACGCTTCATGTTGGGGCTGGCACATTTTTGCCTATGAAGGTTGACGATACGGACGATCATATCATGCATTCCGAATTTGGTATTATTAGCCAAGACGCGGCTGATAGTATTAATGAATGTCGGGCAAAGGGCGGACGTATTGTCTCTGTCGGCACGACGAGCTTGCGGCTGCTGGAAAGTGCGACGAATGACGACGGTATTGTCAGCGCGTTCCATGGCGAAACTGATATTTTCATTACGCCCGGTTATCGTTTCAAGGCAGTTGACCTGCTGATGACAAACTTCCATTTACCAAAATCAACCCTATTTATGTTGGTATCTGCGTTTTGTGGGTTCGAGAAAATGCAGGCTGCCTATACTCACGCAATCGACAATAATTATCGTTTTTACTCTTATGGTGACAGTTCGCTGTTATATCCCGCTCAATGACAAAAAAAATCTTCAAATTTGATATTCATGCCACTGATGGCGCTGCGCGCCAGGGGACTGTAAAAACCGCCCATGGCGATATCCGCACACCTGCGTTCATGCCGGTGGGAACAGTTGGCACTGTAAAGGGTATGACGCCTGAGGCCGTACGGGAAACCGGCGCGGATATCATTCTTGGTAATACGTATCATTTGATGCTGCGCCCAGGATCTGAACGCGTCAAAAAACTTGGCGGGCTTCATAAGTTTATGAATTGGGAGCGCCCGATTTTGACGGACTCTGGTGGCTTTCAAGTGATGTCATTGAACGAACTTCGCAAAATTGATGAAAACGGTGTTACCTTCAAATCCCATATAGACGGTAAAAAGTTCGAATTGACACCTGAACGGTCAATGGAGATTCAGAATGATCTGGATGCGACCATTACAATGGCGTTTGATGAGTGCACACCGTTTCCAGCTGACCATAAAACAGCGGCTGAGAGTATGCGTATGTCAATGCGATGGGCTAAACGCTCCCGTGATGCGTTTGAGCCTCGTGATGGATACGGCATGTTCGGAATTGTTCAGGGGTCAATTTACGAAGACCTAAGGCAAGAATCTATTGAAGCGCTTACTGATATCGACTGTGAGGGTTACGCCATTGGCGGACTTGCCGTTGGTGAGGGGCAGGAAAATATGTTTAAAGCGTTGGAATTTACAACGCCTAACATGCCTAAAGGCAAGCCTAGGTATTTAATGGGTGTTGGTAAACCTGATGACCTTGTTGGGGGTGTAATGCGTGGCGTGGATATGTTCGATTGCGTTTTGCCAACACGTTCAGGTCGAAATGCGCAGGCCTTTACGCGCCTTGGAACGGTCAATATGCGCAATGCCCGACATCAAGAAGATCCGCGGCCTTTGGATGAAAAATGTGGATGTCCTGCATGCAGAAATTATTCTAGAGCTTATTTACATCACTTGTTTAAAGCAAAAGAAATCTTAGGATCCGTGCTGCTTACATGGCACAATATTCAATATTATCAAGATCTTATGTCAGGTATGCGTTCTGCAATTCGTGATGGAGAGATGGCAGATTTCGCTCTTGCCTTTCATGCATCCCAAGAACAGGGAGATATAGAGCGTCTATAGACGGTTTTATATCTTCATACGCGTTCCGAGAATTTTATAGACATCAATGACGGGTAGCGGCTTGGCAATTAAGAAGCCCTGCCCATAGTGACAATCGAGGTCTCGGTAAAGCGAAAGTTGTTCCATGGTTTCAATACCTTCGGCAACAATTTCAATGTCCATATTATGAGATAACCCAGAGATCGCGCGCACAATTTCTAGGCTCGCTTGGTCATCTAACATTGCGTGGGTAAATGATCGATCAATTTTCAATTTGTCGATCGGGAACTGATGTAAATAGCTCAGACTGGAATAACCGGTCCCAAAATCATCAAGAATAATCTGAAAACCAAATTGTTTAAGGTCATGCAACATGGTTTTGGCGCTGTCAGCGTCTTCCATTAAGACACTTTCCGTAATTTCCAGTTGAATTTTTGACACATCAACCTTGGTTTCGCCCGCAATTTCCTTAAATCGTTCAACCATGTTCGGGACGCCAAATTGGTTGGCGGAGACATTTACACTTAGGAAAATTTCAGGGCTTTCGGATTTAGCTGCTCGCTGGTTGAAGTCAGTTATTCGTTTGCATGCTTCTTTGAAAACCCATTCACCGATAGGCACAATCATGTTTGTTTTTTCGGCAATATCAATGAAGTGAAATGGAGATAATAGGCCACGTTCTGGGTGATCCCAACGTATTAAGGCCTCAAATCCTGCGGTATATCCCCCGCGGAGGGAAATAATAGGCTGATAATGTAGAACAAATTCCTCATCCTCCAGAGCGCGTTGCAATTCTTCTTTAATTTTAAATTGCTCGACTATTTCAGTTCGATTTTCCTGAATTTTGCTGTCGCGATGCTTATATCGGTCTTCGAATTTTTTGATTTCGTCGTCTGTTCCGTATTCTCGAACGGTTAGACTATGGCAACGCCCCATGAAGAAATTCAGGAACAAACTGATCATTGGATCAGATGCGGCACTCTTTTCTTCAATCTCGGCCTGCGTCACCACAACAAGCAAACTGTCTTCAACTGCTGTCGCATTGGAGTAGTGGCGAGCTTCTTCAATAACACCATATTCCCCAAACATTTCGCCTGGGTTTACAGTGTAGTTGCCGCGGCTAGAGACGCGATCCTCAATAGTAACCCTGCCTGTCTCAACGATATAGGCACAATTTCCCACATCGAGATCATTAAGGATTCTCTGACCTTTTTTAACTTCTATGCGGTGCAAATCAGTGACTCATTTTTAGTTAATACAACGTATCAAAATAAGATGGACTTGTTCTCTTACTTTTTCGTTAAACGTGCGCAATTGAAATTATAGGAAGTTTTAAGGAGAATTTATTGGGGAGATGGGGGAGACCCAAGTAATCGAAGCTGCATTACCCTTAAGGGGGGGGCTTGGAAAGAGGTAACATCAGCTCCGATCAACCTTGGACAAGTTCCATAATCAGTTTCGAAAGTTAACATAACGTTAATTTATTATAAAAGAGTTATCTAATTTAATAAATTTAATACTAGTTTTCCGAGTTGCCGTTTCTTTTCAACGACTTCTCCAATTTAATTGGTTTTTTGTGTTTTTTTGTTTCAGTGGTCACTTTATTTTCCCCAGTTGGAGAGTTTAGAATTTTATCAATGAAACGGAAAATAAATTCAATACTGTAACCCGCAAGAAATGCCACTGCGAGCGGACTTAAAGTACCTAAACCTGGCTCGTAGGAATGAAACTGAGAGGTACTTGATGTGGAAATTGCGGGGTTTTCATACTCTCCTGTAAAAAAATAACTTACCACCATTCCGGCGAGAGGTCCTTGTGCAATGCGCAGACTATAGCTGATATAAGAATTCATGGAGAATGTAAGTGCTTCAATTTCCTTAGGTAATTGCCGTAGGACGTAAAAACAGGCGCCAATTAAGCCATAAAGAATTGGTAATATGTATTCGCTTATTGCTTGAAGCATGTTGCCCGCAGCTACAAATTGCATGCGGCGTTGAACTTCCTGACTTAATTCTAAATATTCGGAGGTTTTCCAGGGGCCAATGGTTATAAACCCAATGTTAGACCAGCTGTCATTCCAATTTTCAAGGTGGTTAATGGCGGCTTCTTTCCAATGGAGGTGTTCTTGAATTTTTTTCTGGATTTTAATGCCATTATCCAAGATTAATGTAGTCGAATTTTTCGCAGTTTTCTGCGGTATATCTAGATTTGTTGCTGCAATTTCAAGGTCATTGTTCAACTTATTGATGGTTGCAGTTTGTTGGTTAATATCAGTTGTGAGTGTAAAACCGATGTACCAATATATCTGCACTGAAATTAGCAAGACCAATGTTGTTAGGGAGAGTAGTTTGTAACTCGATGCACAGCGTCGAGAGAGAGGCTTTTTTTTACGATTAAAAGCATCAAACATGGAAAAACTGTAGTTTGGTGTCGGATCATATGTCGCATTTATACTGCCCACATTAATGGGTAACATGCGGTTGGCAATATTTTCGTAGGACACCCAAAATTCTTGTTCAGATTCGGTTTCCAAATTCCCTTTTTTTAACGCGTTTTTCGTTTGAATTACGTGATTGACGGTCTCTCTATCGAGCTCAATAGCGTTTTCAGATGCCGCCAAAATAAGAAGCATGGCATTGTCTACGGAGTTTTGCAGCAGATCTTCATTATCAGCGCCTTTTTCCTTGGACCTTTTGAACTTTGAAATAATCTGAAATAAAAAATTTAAGAACTTCATTGTCGACTTCCTCCGTTATGGTGAAGACGATTTCATTTCAAATATGTGATTATGAAGACGCAGATCTAACGCTGCTTGCAACGAGGCTTAAGTGTTGGTAAATAAGATTTTATGGTTAATTATTTAATCGCGGGAAAAATTATGATTACAATCTATGGTATAAGAAATTGTGATACTGTTCGTAAGGCATTGAAATGGGCAGAAGAGCAAAAAATCGACTTTATATTCCATGACTTCAGAAAAACCCCGATAACAGAAGCAGTAGTAGAACACTGGAATACTGCAGTTGGTAGAGAAAAACTAGTCAACAAACGAGGAACTACCTATCGTAAATTGGACGATACTCAGAAGGCTTTTCTTGACGGGAATAGGCCGTATGAGATGCTGATAAGTGAACCCACATTGATGAAGCGGCCAATATTTGACTTTGGCGATACTGCAGTGGTTGGATTTACGGAAGCAGAAAAAGCTGAAATTTTGACCAAACTCAAATGACTTAAAAGTGGCTATTTGAGCTGTTGTATATAACATAGCACATGATCAACTGATCTAAGGTCATCGCTGAGGGGTAAAGCGATTACTCTTAATGGGAACTCTCCATTAAATGACGGGAAATACTCTGTGTCATGTGTTGGTTTTCCGCCACTGGCAACGATACGGCTAAGCCCCAAAATCCAATCAACAATCATGGGCGTAAATTCGATACGTTCAATTACGCCTTCATCAGGTGTATCCGATTGAATTGCTTGCCTGAGCGCATTCGTGAATTCATATTTCACTTGTAAACGGCCAAGTTCTTTATTGCAGTGAACCAAAATGCAATTGGGCCAATGTTTGCCGATTTGTTCTGGCTCAAGTGTTTGCCACGACGGATAACGGCGACCGCGACGAATATCCATCCAATAACTTAAAATATCGGGCGGCGTCTCTTTTTTCTGACCCCATCCAGTATTTAGGCGTCGTTCAGGAGTTTGTCTCCGTTCTGTTTGGGAGAAACCTTCTGGACTAACACGTCGCTCATTTGTTTTTCGCGGAGCCAAATCAGTTTGTGGTGTCGGAGTAGGTGCCTCCAGCTCGCGATCCAACTCGGCGCTTAATACAGCTAAGCGAGATGTAATATCACCTGCTTTGGCCGTTGGAGGCAATACATCTGTCGGTGCCTTTGACTTTCGGACTTGAATTCTTGCGAGTGAAGCTGCGTTGCCCCCATTCTCGAATTCTTCCTGATTAATAAGATTTGGCATAATGCTGTCTCCCTATATCAAGTGAAAGCCTTGCTTGTCATGCAGTTACAGGTTGCTGGAAGTATTTTATCACCGTGTTTAAGGGCGTATTCACGAAGAGCATCCTCAATAATGAGTTGCGAAGATTTTCGAGAATGTGCTGCGAGCAACTTCAAAAGCAAATGGTCATCAGTTTTCATGCGTACACTCATTCGAACGCGTCCGGTTTTATCTTTCTTGAGTTTTTCCGTTTCGACTTTAAACGAATGAAAAGAACTGGCTGTTGGCTTCTTCAATTTTTGTTTCATTACAGGCGCAACGGAATCGTGCATTTTCGGAGACACCTTTTGCCGGAGTTCCTGGTGTGAACTTAAGGAAGAGCTGTGCGGGCTGTGGATCGTCGCAGAGCGTTCAGCCAGCTTCCGCTTAGCAAGAAGCTCCTTGGGCGGCTGAGATGCTGTCGCTGGAGTGGCTAATCCCTTAGAACTAATAAGGGATCCTGATAAAAATGCTGCTTTCATCGGAATTCTTTCTTTTTGATCTATGGGATTAGGCGTGCGCTGAACTGTCGAGGAATCCTGCCTTTGGTGCAGAGGTTCGGTTTAACCGATTGGACAGGGTTGGTTGCCTACCTTCAATACGATCCTGTACATATTTCCACAATTTGGTGATCTCTTCACTGGATTTTGATCCTGAATTCAGCTCCATTACGGTGCGCCCATCGATCATGCTTGAGGCAAAGTCCACCCGTTGATGAATAATTGAAGGGGCGAGGGTACCGTGTTGTGATAATGCAATTGCAGCTTCACTGGTGATCTTTGCACGTGGGGTAGCCCCATTTACGACAAAGATTAAAGGGGTGTCCAAACCTTCTGCAAGTTCCACAGTTGCACCAACAGCCCGCAAATCGTGAGGACTGGGCCGTGTTGGGATGATGAGAAGGTCAGCTACTGCCAAAACAGTTGCAATGGTTTCTGTAATGGCTGGAGGCGTATCAATAATCAGAAGTTTGATTCCCATTTGCGCCATACGGTCAACATCAGATTTGAGTTTCTCAATTGATGTGCGGGCGAACAATGGAGTTTCGGCTTCTCGTTCATTCCACCATTCTGACAAACTGCCTTGGGGATCTGTATCAACAAGAGCGACGGGGCCGGCGCCTGCCATTTCAGCTTGCACGGCAATATGTCCTGCGAGGGTCGTTTTTCCGGAGCCGCCCTTTTGAGAGGCTACTGCAATAACTTTCATTAAATTTCTCCACCGAATACAGCTCAAATAGATAAGAATGAATATCTGCTGTGTTATTGAGAGGAGTATGATGTAAAAAAATTAAAATAGATTTACTAAGTAAGTAATAAACAAGTAAAAAATAAGTATTGTTTAAGTAAAACTATAATAAAAATTAGCGCATATTTTAGCTACAATTTATCCATATATCACACGAGGAAAAAAATAACAAAAAAGGAGGCTGTAACAGCCTCCTTTTAAATCGGTGTTATTCAGACTTAAGAGAATTTTGTAAAATCAGGGGTCCGGCGTTCCATAAACGCTGTCATAGCTTCTCGCGCTTCTGGAGAGACGAGACGGGTTTGGAAAATTTCCCCTTCTATTTTCATCTGCTCTAACACTTTATCGCCATCACCTTTCATCAGTCCTTTTGCAAGGCGCAATGCTTCAGGTGCTTTTGCCGCGAGTTTTGCCGCTGCGGCCATTGCTGTGGCATCCAAATCCTCAGGTGCGACAACTTCATTCACAAAACCATATTTTTGAGCTTTATCGGTATCGAATTTGTCTCCCAGGAGCAGGAGTTCAGCGGCTCTTTGATGACCCAGCATTTTGGGAAGCAAATAACTGGAAGCGGCTTCTGGGACAAGTGCGAGATTTACAAATGGCAGTGTAAAACTGGCATTTTCTGACGCGTAAACCAAATCGCAATGAAGCAACATTGTTGTACCAACTCCAACGGCTAAACCATTTACGGCCGCAATCAATGGTTTACGAATTATGGCAAGTGCATTTAGAAATCTGATAACAGGTGTTGTCTCATCTTGCGCCGGGTTTTGTAAAAAATCCATTAGGTCATTGCCACTTGTGAAGCTGTCAGCAACACCAGTTATAACGGTAACGCGGATGTCTGCGTTCGTTTCGGCATTGACTAAACTGTCAGCAAGCACTGCATACATATCTTGTGTAAGTGCATTTTTTTTATCTGCTCTGTTAATGGTCAATTTTTGGATACCATTTTCAACAGATACTAGAATTTGTTCGCTCATTTCATGACCTTTACAGAATGAACTGCTCGTCCAGAATTCTTTGTTCCAAATTATGCTCTGGATCGAACAGGAGATTAATTGTTATTTCAGGGGCTTCTTCTACGGTTACAGAGCTGACATCTCTAACTTCTACAGCGTCAGCCACTGCACTTACCGGCCTTTTCTTACCTTCATTTATGGTGAATTCAATTTTGGCTTCTCTTGGTAGGATGGCGCCGCGCCATCTGCGAGGGCGGAACGCGCTTATGGGGGTTAGGGCAAGCACGCCCGCATTTACGGGTAAAATCGGGCCGTGTGCAGAAAAATTGTATGCGGTGCTTCCCGCAGGTGTCGCCACAAGGACGCCATCACACGTGAGTTCTTCAACCTTTACGCTGTTGTCAACGGCGATCTGAATTTTTGCCGTCTGACGGCTTTCTCGAAGCAATGAGACTTCATTTATTGCTAACGCTTCCGTAATTTTCCCAGATACATCTTTTGCCGTCATTTTTAAAGGGTGCAGGCGTGTGATCTCGCCAGCCTCTAAGCGTTCTAAAAGATTATCTTCCGCGTAATTATTCAGCAAAAAACCAATGGTGCCTTGGTTCATTCCATAAATTGGGAGGCTACTTGCCATGTAGCGGTGCATGGTTTCCAACATAAAGCCGTCACCACCAAGTGCCACGATGACAGAGGCGTCAAGGATTCGGCTTTGGCCATATTGATGAATTAAGCGCTTACAAGCAGCCTGTGCATTTTCAACGTCGCTGCTTGTAAAGTGTATTTTATTCAAAACTAGTCCCCAGTCATGCTACCGCTATTGATATTTTTGTTTGCTCTTGATCGCTATTAAAAAAATAGGGTCGGGGCGACCAAATTAGCCACCGGTAACGCTCATATGGCGAACATTTGCAGGGGTAAGGTCACTGTCACGATCAATGACAAAGTCGTGCCCTTTAGGTTTACGGCCAATAGCTTCATCTATGGCATTGCTGAGCGCTTCTAAGCCGTTTTTGGATCTTATGACTTGTTTCAGATCAGCATTGTCATCCTGGCCAAGGCACATATACAGCATGCCAGTACAGGTTAGGCGAACACGGTTGCAGCTTTCGCAGAAATTGTGAGATAGCGGTGTAATAAAGCCAATACGCTGACCTGTTTCGGCCACATCTACATAATCTGATGGGCCACCAGTTTTATAGGTACTCTCGGTCATGGTCCAGGATTTAGCTAAGCTTTCTTTCACCTCGGTCAATGGTAAAAAGCGATCAGATCGCAATTCATCGATGGCTCCCATTGGCATGGTTTCTATAAACGTAATATCCATACCACGGCCACCAGCCCAGCGGACCATATCGTCTATTTCATGATCATTTACACCGCGAACGGCTACCGTATTTAATTTTATTTTTAATCCAGCATTTTGGGCGGCATCAAGTCCTTCAATAACCTTATCAAGGTTGCCCCATCTAGTAATGGCTTTGAAGTTGTCTGGATCCAACGTGTCGAGCGATACATTAATGCGTTTGACGCCGGCACTGGCGAGTTCCGTCGCATATTTGGACAGCTGACTGCCATTGGTTGTCAGGGTCAATTCGTCCAGTTCGCCACTTTCCAAATACCGTCCTAAGCTGTTGATTAGGGCCATAATACCTTTTCTAACCAAAGGCTCGCCGCCCGTAAGACGCACTTTTCGGACACCTTTTCGGATAAAGGCTGCCGTTATCGCTTCAAGTTCTTCTAGATTGAGAACATCTTTCTTTGGCAAAAACGTCATGTTTTCGGACATGCAATATGTACACCGGAAATCACACCGATCTGTCACAGAAACACGGAGATAAGAGACTTCTCTACCAAAAGGGTCGATCATTTTTATACCTTTGTGAAACACACGCCGCTTAAAGGGAAAGCATATAATTCACATAGAATATAGGTTATGAGTTGTTTTGGGAAGCGATCTCAGGGGTTAATTTGTTTCGTAATATTTTATTTCGCCAGAGAGAAAGTGTTCGTTCTTCAGTGCGCGCTCTGCAGCCTCAGTTTTCAAAAGACAATAAAAGGCTATGACGTCGTCTTTTTCCTCAGGGGAAATCTGATTTTTTGAAGAATTACTGGCAATGGTCAAGTCCAGCATTGTCGCGAAAATCACTCTGTCAAGTTTCAAGGCCTTGCAGGCAACAGCCAAGCGTTGAGGATCATCTATGTACAAAATATTTTGTATATGTATTCGCGTTAGGTTGAGTAGTTTGGCAAAAGTGATTTCAAATAGATCAATTTCACCTTGGCGGAGGGATTTGAGTAGGAACCCTGCTGTCAGCTCACCGGCGGCGTGTAATTTATCCACCAGCATTTCAGATGGATCCATAACGTTTGAGATGGAGCGTATTGTATGTTCTCGCTCGTTTTGTTGGATCTCCAGAATTTGTGGGTCCACATCGAATTGCTCCACAATTATTTCTCGAAGAGACATGGAAACCCAACGGTACATCTTTTCAGCAATATGATTGGGAAGGAACGGCCGATTTAGGAGTGGTTTTTGGTAAGCGGTGATTGTCTCAGACTTGTGACCTAATATTTCAAGTGTATTTTCTGAAATGGTCGCTGTGTGATTATTTAAAAGACAGACACACACTTTACTATCGTCAGTATCGCAAAGAGCTTGAGAAACGCTAGTCGTGATATTTCCCCGCGCCGCTACAGCTAATTGGTGCTGAGAAGACCTTGTGTGAATGATTTTAATTAAATCAGTCTCTTCTAGAATTCCACTGTCATGCAAGATTGGCAGAGCGACTTCAATCTCATCATTGGCCAGAAAAATAATTAAATCTTTTGGAATATCAGTCCTGCCAGATATGTTTTTGGCAAAATGGGTTCGAATAGATTTTTCAACGTCAGAAGTGATGCGGCAAAGGATATCTGCCATCAATTCCTTTTCTGCGGTTGAAAAAGACATCTCATCATCAATTAAAAAGTTTCCGATTTTTTCATACAGAAACTTGCGTTGCGTGCTTGATTTATCTTCAGCAAGCTCAACTAAATTTAATATTTGATTGATATTTCCCTGACTCTGGGCGCTCAAATTCATTACCTATCTATAAATCTTAATAACCAGATTGTGGATACACCGGGTTAATAAACTATAAATGTTTCGGTAAACAGTTGAAATAAAGAAGGAGTGTAATAATCATTACAACATGAGCGGCAATCTGGCTGTAAATCGGCTTCCCTTACCCGGCTCACTTGCAACAGTGATGTCGCCACCCATCAATTTGGCAAGCTTCAATGACAATGTAAGGCCAAGGCCGACACCGTCTTCTGCGCGACTATAGATACCGTTATGCGCTTGTTTGAACGCTTCAAAAATATAGGCTTGTTCGTCGAGGTCAATGCCAGGACCGGTATCCCAAATCGTTAGCAGGAGATTGTTATTTTCAATGGTAGTCTCGATACCGATCTGACCGCCATTGGGTGTGAACTTCACTGCATTTCCGAGAATATTCACAATGATTTGAAGACATCTTGTCGGATCAACCTTGAGATCGAAGTCTTCTGTGATTCTAACTTCGCTAATATCAATTTCTTTATCACTGGCGTGTTTTTGAACAAGAATAACAGAGTCTCGGATCATTTCTTGCAACGAAGTTTTCACAATATCGATGGGGATACGATCGCTTTCAATTCGAGCGATATCAAGGATATCTTCGATCAAACTCAGCAGATGTTTCCCAGAATTGTGAATGTCGCCAACATATTCTTTATATTTGTCGCTAATGGGCCCAAAAGTCTCCATTCCGATCACTTCTGCAAAACCAATAATGGCATTCAGTGGCGTACGGAGCTCATGGCTCATGGTGGCAAGAAATTCATCTTTTGCGCGGGCGGCAGCCACGGCTTTCTTTGCCGTCATTTCAAGTTGTAAATTCTTTTGGGTGATTTCGGTAATTGCTTTTTCAAGGTCAGATCTTGAAATTGACGCATCATTCTCTGCGCTTAGGCGAGCGGTGATATCGTCGCTGGTCCCGCGGTAGCCAACAAAACGGCCTTTTTCATTAAAGACTGGCACACCACTTATATTAAAGACTTTTTCTTGATCTTCCGCATTTGTGATGGTCATTGGAACAGAACGGAATGGGATATGTTTCTCAATGGCACTTTCGGCTTTACTTAACTCGCCATCGTTTGAGTGAAACTTGCCAAGATCAGTAAGTCGTTTTCCTTTGAGAAGAATAGGGGGTAGACCCACAGCCTGAACGGCTCGATCAGACACAAACGAAATTTCGCCATCGGCATTGGTTTCCCAAATCCAGTCAGATGCAGCACGTGTGATATCAAGGAACCTGCGTTTTTCAAGACGTAGGCGTGTCTCTGCATTGACCTGCCGTGTGGAGTTTATAAAGGATCCACAAACCGCAATAAATTTATCGTTCTTATCGATGATCGGAAAATGTCGGGAAAGGTAATATTCAGTGCCTTGCGGGGTTTCTACAGAGACTTGCTTGGTTTCTGCGTCTTTCGTTGTGGAGATACGGCTCACAATATCTAGGTGATCAGCTTTCAATGACGGAAAGATTTTGTCTTTAGCTCTGTTCGCAGCAATGCTCCCGAAAATTTCGATATATCCAGGATTTACATATAAAACAGTGCCGTCGGGCCGGGCGATATACATCGCTTGCGCCTGATCAAAAACAGCGTCGAAGAAATCCCTGCTAATAACGCTTTGGATCCCAGACACAATTGCGTCATCGGTGTTTCTAACACCTTTGCGCAAAGATATAACACTTCCCAGCGATTTCTCGGTCATTGTTATTTTGCCAGATCTTCGATCTGACCTCCTCTAAATTACACCCGCGCGATTATAGATACACACGCTGGGCATCTGCTTGTTCGTCTAATTGTTCTATTGCTTCAAGATAGTCACTATCCAATTTCCAGTGTTCCACAACGGACTTTGCATTAACCGGAGTTAATTTGTCGTAAAATTTCATAACCGCTTCTATTTCTGCGGGGTTGACCGCCGCTTTTCCAGAATTACTCATTCCCCCGCCACGGCGTGTCAGCAAAAACACAGCGGAAAAGCTGTTGCGGTCAAATTCAAGCGATTTACAAACAACCGCCATTGCTTCGGCATTTTTATCATGAACAAAGCGGCTGAGAGTTGCTGTGTCTAGTCCAGTCTTAATGGATATTCCGGCGACAAATAATCTCAATTGCCGACTTTTAAGGGACTGGATAAGAGTTTTTTCAGTAAGCTCGTTTTTAGCGGCGAGGTGAGCTGCTAGTCGATCCGCATGGGTTTCACCAAACGCAGGAGCCGCGCTATCATTAATGTTTTCGCGTGTTGAGCTTTCCAGTTGAACGTCTAAAAAATGAGCATCGATTTCAAAGGTTTTGATGATATGCCTGCGAAGCGCCGCTGACACCCACCAGAACATTTTGTGGGCCAAGTCTGCCGGCAAGTCATGTCGAGCGAGAAGGGGCTCTTGAAACCGATCCACACGTTTAGATTCTTCAACTAACAGCGCAAGAGCTGATTTTGAAATTTCGGCATCATTATTTCCAATAAGCTGTTCAATGACGTCTTCATCGCCATATTCAATGAGTAGGTCACTGATGATTGGACTGATGTCTTCTCTTTCTGTTATGGCGAGCAAATGTTCTTTGCTTCGAAGCTCAATAACACTGAGAAGCTCTTTTTCCATCAAAACCCGGCTTTGTGTTAGGATCGGGCGAGCAACAAAGATGTCGTCATTGGCAAGGAGGGCTATTAATTCCGCAGGGGCTTGATCTGATGTGCTCAGGTTCTTCGCGAGCGTTGCGCGCACTGAAAGTTCCACATCAGCCACCAGTTTGGTCATAATGTCAGAAATATGCGCACGTTCTTGTTCGTTAAAGCGATCGTCTTCGGATAAGAAGAGGCCACTCATATTCTCAAATAAGCGGCGACGTGCGGCTTTGCTACTATCTTTCGATAGTGTCATTAGACTACTCAGCTCTACGTTAGTACTTTCAACCATCGATATGCCTTCTTGGAACTCGTCGATCACTACTATTTTTAATAATCGATCGAATCGACCCCTATTCATATACCTGCAAAAAGTTAAAACTCTTACTGAATCAAAACTTTATAGCAGAATCATTTACGCTAAGATCACTGCGCGAAATCAACTATATTGTTTATTTCGGCGAATTTCTTACGATATGTATGCCTAAATGTCACAGTTATGCGCGGTAATAGAACTTGATTACTCATGTATTCTAGAACGCAGGCAATGTGAAATCTGTGAAAAAATGGTACCAGTTGTGCGTCTTGATCTTTTTTGAACAACATGTAGGCGTTTTTCTCTGAAAGTAGGGTCTTAAAGTTAAGATGTTCAATTAAATGTTCATCTAACCGTCTAAAAACACTCAGAATTTTAGTTTCACCTATGATGGTTCCTTAAGTTTAGCATTTATACAAGCCCTATCGCCGTAAGCAGGAAGAATAAGTGTTTTTCACAGAGTTCTTTAAAAAAAATGTGCGAACTTTACAGTTTTTTAAGGTTGTTTGGGCAGGTTGACCCACTGAATGCATCAGATTAGGAATAGGTGAATGGTCACCTGTGAGGGGTTCCAGTGGTTGAAGATTATCACGAGATGACAAGGTTGATTGAGCGGTTACATCGAAGGTTTCTTGATGTGTTACGCGCAGAGTTGGCCATAATAGAGGTTACCGACATTAATGCTGTGCAAGCATTGTTGTTGGCTAACATTGGTAAAGAAGAAATCAATGTTCGTGAATTGATGTCGCGGGGCTACTATCAGGGATCTAACGCCTCTTATAATCTGAAAAAACTTGTCGAAATGGGATATCTGATTCAAGAGAAATCAGAACGAGATCGCCGGGCAACGATGATCCGTCTTTCTGAAAAAGGATTGGAATTAATCGAAAAACTTGCTGTTTTTGAAGAAAAGCAGGCAGAGCGATTAGCGAATTCAAATCCATCACCAGATCTGGAAAGCACTCGCAAAGCTTTACGCCAAATCGAACGTGTTTGGACTGAATACATACAATACGGCCTGTAATAGTCCGATAATGGTTTCCCTAGCCACAAATTACCGGCGTGGGGGAGCCCAAATATTTTTCATAAAAATTGAATAAAAGTAAAGCTATACAAGGCAGGGGAAATTATTGCCTGTTTTTAGGCAATAATTGCCGGGTAGGTAAAAAGTGCCCACTAAAAAAATTGATCAAAATAAAATAATAATAATAAAATCAATGACTTGGTAGTTTTTTAACTTGGCACATAAATTGCGTATGTATTATTGGGTTAGAATACCTCAAGTATGAACTTGACCTTAGTATAGGAAAGTTATCACTTCTTCAGCGGTCCGAAATTTGACAGTGTCAAATTCTTGATCTCGCAGAGAGCGCTCTTTTCGACAACGGGTCGCATTGCTTGAGCTTCTTATCCCAATATTTTGTAAACAACGGTCTGATGCTTTCATTAATTATGCTATGAAAGCGGATGAAGTCGAAAAATGTATAGTATTTTGAGTGCTAATTACGTAACTTTGGAAGACTAAAATATATTGTTTACGAGTTGGTAACAATTTTTTGCATATAATGTCGTGTTATAGAAAGAGTAAGGAGTTGCGAAATGGACGTAGCCCCAATTTCAAAAACGAGTATCAGTTTGTCAGGCGTTAGGTCTGACGAGATTGTATCCGAGACAAATTCGGGTCCAACAGAAGACAAACGTGTTGCATTACGCCAACCTGTCTATGAGCAAGAGGCTGAAATCGAAGACCCTGTACGTCGTGCAGAACAAGCGATTGGTCCCTTTTTCGAAGATGCCGATGATCCAAAAGGACGGTTTTCAATCGACCAGGACATTGATAGTGGACGTTTCGTATACCGGCTTGTTAATACTGATACCGGAGAAGTGATAAAACAGTTTCCAGGAGATTATGTTCTTCGCCGGGTTGCTTATTATCGCGAATTGGAAGGGCTTTCAGTAGATAGCCGTGTTTGAGAACGGGATTTAGGTATCCCGTTCTCCAGCATCTCTCTATATTTTTTCGAGCGCCTTTTTGGCGCTTTTTTGTTGTCTAACTGGCAACGGTATTCACCATATTCTTCAGACAACCTCATTTAATGAAATCGCTCCGCCTAAGGTTCTGTTATTCCGCGATGACACGCTTGTTTGGATAGACGCGTTGGCGGAGTAGGTTTTTGGCGGCGCATTTTTCTTGGCAACTTCATCAGCCACAGCCTTTACCAGGCCTTCTGTAACTGTTTTTACCGTGGACAGTTTTCTGAAATGCGCATCGAGGGCTTCATAAAAATCACGACTGACCGTTTTCAGGCATTCAATTTCTGTTTTTGGATATTTTTTGAAATGCTTCGGATTGTCTTTGATCAGGATCATTTGTTGATTGTAAATAGCGACAAGTCTTGATTTCTCGGCTTGATGCTCCGTCAAAGATTGAGGACTTTTAAGGTCAAGCATCTCGTTTTCGTATTCAAGGATTTGACAAAGCCGAGCAATTTTTTCGGCTAACTCTTTGGGTGTCATAAGAATGGGCATTCTCTGCTGCTGTTGTGCGAGTGGGCTTTGCATTTCTTATCCCTCCTGTAAGGCTAGTATTTCTCGGTAAACCATGTCAGCTATACCGATGCCGCCCTGGCGGCTCATGGATTTGGCATATTCGTCGTTTAACATTGATTTAAATATTTTCTCGGATTGGCCGCCGCCAAACGTCTCATCTGTTTCCAAGCCAGAAGACATATTGTTCATCATTTGGCTCAGGAAAAAAGCTTCAAAGTCCTCAGCGCTTGCGCGCGCGGCCAAATCTTTCGCCGAGTTGTTCTTTGTATCTTGCGCCGTTTGTGCCGAGGAAAATACTGCTGCTGTGTTTAGATATTCAGACATTACATTAACTCGATTTCTGCTTGTAGGGCGCCTGCCGCTTTGATGGCCTGTAAAATGGAGATCATATCTCTTGGGCCGATGCCAAGAGCATTTAATCCATCCACAAGTTCCTGCAAGCGAACACCGGGATTGAGAACGGTGAGTTTTTTATTTCCGTCTTCGTCGACTTCAACGGCGGTACGGGGAACAATCTCCGTTGTACCCGTTTCAGAGAATGGGGACGGCTGCGAGACTTGTGCAGTCTCTGTTATACGGACAGTCAAATTTCCTTGGGCAATTGCGACCGTGTCAACTTTCACGTCTTTGCCTATGACGATGATGCCTGATTGTTCATCAATGACCACGCGGGCAATTTGATCTGGCACGACCATCAATTGTTCAATGTCAGTGAGTAGGGACACCATGTCTTTGCGGTTGCTGCCTTCCAAATTTAACACAACCGTTGACGGGTCCGTTGATTTAGCAATGTCCGAACCAATGAATTTATTGATGGCTCGCTCAATCCGTCTGGATGTTGTGAAATCGGGATTCCTTAGGGAAATACGAAGACTGGTGAGGGAGGCGAGGTCGAAACTAAGTTCACGCTCTACAATGGCACCATTTGCAATTCGGCCCGCAGTGGGAACACCTTTAGTGACTGTTTCTGCGTCACCGCCTACGGAAAAACCTGAAACGGTTATGGATCCTTGTGCAACAGCATAAACTTCACCGTCAGCCGCGAGGAGGGGGGTTACGACTAATGTTCCGCCAAGCAGGCTGCTCGCATCACCGATAGAGCTGATGGCAACATCGATTTTTGTGCCCTGACTTGCAAATGGCGGTAAGGTGGATGTCACAACAACGGCGGCAACATTGGCTGTTTTAGTACTGGCATCTCTCGTGTTTACGCCAAGACGTTCAAGCATGGCTTGCAGACTTTGTTCTGTAAAAGGAGAGTTTGTAAGAGAGTCGCCCGTACCATTTAGTCCAACAACGAGTCCGTAGCCAACCAGTATGTTTTCGCGAACGCCTTCAAAGTCAGTGATGTCTTTTACTCGGGATGCCGCCGTTGCGTAGGGGCTGTTCAAGGTAAAGATTAACACCGAAGCGATAAGTCGGCCGACAAACTGCCGGGACGGGCGAATTTTTTTGGTATACTTTTGAATGGTATCAAATGTCATACTGGTTATCCGGTCGTTGGCTCTTCTTTAAAGAGTCTGAAATTGCTGGTATAAGTTATTATGCCAAAACCATGCCAACTTAATAGGTCTGTAAGTAATTGTTTCTAAACGAAAAAATATGAAGTCTGACGGAAATTAATTGCCGCAAGGAAGCAATTTCCGGGTTGCCCGGCAATTTTAGCCCCTTGTCTTTTGGTAAAAAAATGCCAATAGTATCTGGGACGCTTTAAACAATTTTTTGATAACCGTTACAGGAATAAATATGCGTGTCTCTGGACCAGGTCGTGTCGGTACGCCGCAGAAAACTCAGGGTAACAAATCAGCCTCAAAAACAGGGGCGAAATTTACCGTTCCTGATGATAGTGCTGATGTCGTTGCTAGCAGTAACGTTGCGTCGGGATCACCAATTAGTTCCATCGATGCTATTGTTGCTTTGCAAGGGGTAGATGATTCCCTCAGCAGCAATAAACAAACATGGAAAAAAGGAAATGACCTGCTTGAACGGCTGGAAGAAATTCGGCACGGATTGCTTATTGGGTCTATTCCTGTGGAGCGCTTGAAAAACCTTCAAGCGACATTGGCCTCAATCGATGCGACGGCCACAGACCCAAAACTAGCCGAGATTGTCGGCGAAATAGAAGTTCGCGCTGCCGTTGAACTTGCAAAATTGGGTTTTTGACAGGTTTTTGTTACCTTTGTCATATTATTTTGTCTTTTTTCCATTATAGTTTTCTCAATACTAACCGGTTGTGCTAAACACGCACTTATATAATTTAGACCAACTGATTTTATGCGCCATGTGGAGTTGCGTAATGAACGTTCATTTATCAGATGACTATAAGCCTACTGAAGACGAGCCATTTATGAGTTCTCGTCAACAGGAATATTTCAGAACTAAACTTCTGAAATGGAGGGCTGAAATCCTAGCAGATGCTAATCAGACCATAGCTAATCTTCAGGTTGAGACTGTGAAGGAGCCGGATATTGCAGATCGGGCATCCACAGAATCAGAGCGGGCTCTAGAGCTGCGTACCCGAGATCGGCAACGGAAACTGATCGGTAAGATTGACGCGGCACTTCGCCGGATTGACGAGGGCGTTTATGGGTATTGTGATGAAACGGGAGATCCAATATCTCTCCGTCGGTTGGAAGCAAGACCGGTCGCTACCTTAAGCCTAGAAGCGCAAGAGCGACACGAGCGACGCGAAAAAATTTACCGCGACGATTAATAAAAAAACCGGCATTAATAGCCGGTTTTTTTTGATCAAATCGCTTTGAATTATTAGCTTTGTTCCGTCCCGCTTAGAACGGGAAAATAATATCAAACAGTTGTTGTCCGTAGCGAGCTTGCTGTACATCGGTAAGATGACCGCGACCACCATAGGCGACGCGCGCTTCTGCAATTTTGGAACTTTCGATTGTATTGCTTGAAGAGATGTCTTCTGGCCGAACAACACCGGTTACATATAAATCGCGGCTTTCAAAATTCACTCGAACTTCCTGACGGCCTGAAATAACCATGTTTCCATTTGGCAATACCTGGGTCACGATGGCAGCGATTTCCATTTCAATGACCTCGTTCCGAGTAACAGCGCCGCTACCTGTAACCGAATGATCGCTTTCAATATCAGCAAGGGAGGCCGCATCAACAGCCTCTGGCAATATCTTCGCAAGTTGCGATTCAAGTCCAAGAAGACTTGTAACGCCCGCGGCTTCACTAGCGGAGCGGGAGGTTGTTGTCGTGTTCGAGAGAGTTGCTTTATCCGATATCTGGATCATTACAGTCAGAATATCGCCTATTCTCGCGGCTCGTTGGTCTTTGAAAAACGCGCGTGACCCAGGGCGCCACAATGAATTCGCTTGCTGGATAACCGGTTCAGGGCGCGGCATCGGTAACGTCACTGGTTTATAGTCGCTTTTTGTCATTGGATTTTCAATTTTTGAGAGCGGCGGTTCTGCACCCACAGACGCGAGCCTACTGTAAGCGTTGCATCCTGTAAGCATGGCAGAGACACCCAGCAGCACTGAGAATTTTGTTAGGGGTTTGAGGATGGTGTTGGTCATTCTAAATCTCCTCTATACGATTACTGAGCAATCGCAAAGCGTTGCTGTGGTGTGATAATGCGGGCTTCACCCTCATTGATGATTTGTGCTTGAACGACTTTTCGGCTGACAATATTTTCAACACGAATTACGTCACCTTCTGCGCCATTCTCGAGAGCTTTCCCCGTGATTGACAGTGCGATACCACCGTTTCTAAGCGTTATGGACAGTATTTTTCCTTTAGGAACAGTGACAGGTTCGCCCAAATTATTTAAATTGATAAGACCACCGGTTCTAATGCTTCTGCGCGGGCTTTTGCCGAGAATATCGTCTAGTTCAAGGGCAACATTTCGGCTGACCTTACTGCGCCTAATTAATTTGTAATCAATATCAGTTTCGTCAATTTTCTGACCGGCCCGCAATAAATGTGCTGTTATTGGAACCATCACTTGTTGGTAAATTTTTCCAGAAATTTTATATCTGCGCGGATTATTCCCATCGGCCGGTGCCACGACGATTGCGTTGAAAAACTCCTTGGATAAGTTGTAGGATAAGCTTTCAACGGCGATCATTGGAAATTCATCAAGGCCAACTTGGACATTCATATTACGAGAGGTGAGGACGATTTCAAACTGATCTGTCTGGAGCTCTGTCGCCAATGCAATTTGCAATTCTTGAGTTATATCTTGTTCTGGGATGCGCTGTCCCCGGCGAAGGACTGTAACTCGCTGCATTTGGCGGGTCGGTGTCCATTCCAATCCATGCTTACGGGCAACAAACGCTAATGAAGTTGCTTTGAACGTAATGGTTTTTCCAGGTGCGGGAGAGGTCGCAATTACATAACTATTCAAGTCATCTGCACCGTTAAAGACATCACCAAATGTGACGTCATCTCCAACTACGGTTAGCACATTTTTAAGAGTGACGACGGCGGCTTCTGACACTGCAGAAATTGCCGACGAGCCAATAATGAGTGCGAGAATGACTGTAATATGTTTCATAATGAGCCCTCTATTCTAGAGTTTTACGCAAATTTCGATTATTTAAGTTGGTTCGTTGTGGACATCATTTCGTCAGCTGTTGTGATGACTTTTGAGTTCATCTCATAAGCGCGTTGCGCGGTAATCAACGATGTGATCTCGCCAACAGCATTCACGTTAGATGTTTCAAGATATCTTTGACGAAGTGTACCAAAACCCGTTGACCCAGGAACACCGATACTTGGTGCACCTGATGCTGTGCTTTCTTTAAACAGGTTATCGCCTTGGGGTTGAAGACCGGCTTCATTGAAGAAAATTGCCAGATCTATTTGCCCAACTGTTTGCAAATTTACTTGTCCGTCAAGAGCAACTTGGACTTCACCGCTTGAATTGACGGTGACGCTCAAGGCATCTTGCGGAACTGTAATGGCGGGAAGAACTGTAAACCCGTCTTGTGTGACGAGCTCGCCATTGGGACTCATTTGGAAAGAGCCTGCACGGGTATAGGCTTCTTCGCCGCTTGGCAAGAGAACCCGGAAATACCCATCACCCTGAATGGCAAGGTCAAAATCATTTCCAGTGGCTTCAAGTCCGCCTTGATCTGTAATTCTGTAGACTGAAGCAGTCTTAACACCGACACCGATTTGGATGCCGGATGGGACAATTGTTCCTGCATCTGAAGAGGATGCACCTGCGCGGCGCATGTCTTGATAGAGCAAATCCTGGAATTCGGCCCGTTGGCGTTTAAAGCCTGTTGTGGTCATATTGGCGATATTATTTGAGATAACATCGACGTTTAATTGTTGAGCTAACATTCCTGTTGATGCTGTTCCGAGTGCACGCATTACTAGTTCCTCACTTAATTCATCGATGGAAGTTCTTCGATTGTTTTCATTTGCATGTCATGTTCAGCATCAAGAAGTTTTTGAGCTGAAGTATATGACCGCATGATTTCAATCATGGATGTCATTTCAAGAATTGCGTTGACGTTGGAGCCCTCTAAACTTCCCTGTAGAATTTTGATACCTTCTACTGGTTCGGCCTCTGCTCCGTCAGGATTGAAATAACCGTTTCCCTCTTGCTTGAGGAGTTGATCATTCTCAAATTTCATCAATTCTAGTTTTGTGGATTGTTGTCCGCCAAGGTTGATCGTTCCGTCAGCTGCGACTTCAATGTCCGGGTTTGCCAAATCCATTTGGATTGTCGCACCTGTTTCATCGAGAAGGAAATCACCGCTGTTAGTCGTGATAAACCCCTCGGCATCTAATTTAAAGTTGCCATTGCGGGTATATCTAACACCTGCATCTGTTTGAACTGAAAAGAATCCGTCGCCGCTGATTGCGAGATCTAATGGGCGTCCAGTACCTGTGATTTGGCCAACGCTTTTATCGTGATACATGCCATAATCTTGAACAAAAGAGATCTCCGTCCCCTGCTTTTCATCTGACAAAAACTCCTGAAATACGGGAGCAACGCTTTTAAACGCTGTTGTTGTCATGTTTGCAAGATTGTTGGCGGTGATGTCCATGTGCCGCCTTAGCGCCATTTGTTGGGACAATCCGATGTAGATTGCATTTTCCATCTCTTATCAGCCTTTCTGGCAAATGTTTGGTCCTCACAATAATGCAGAACTCATGCCAGTTTTTAAAAATGTTTATTTTCAGTGGGTTAAGGTGATGAAGAAAATATAGAACCCTGGCTCTCTGGACAAATGTTCCCCGCCTATGGGCAAAATTTTCCGTAAACACCATTGGATGTATGTAAGAGTAGATGCAACTTAGGCGCACTTAAATTGAGATAAAATTCAAGGGTTTGAAAAAAATCTATACAAAGTTACAGACAGCAACTAGTTATTAACCAAGTTTTTTTATTCTAAAGCCTTCTGTAACTAATCCTTGATTAAGGCCGGTCAACCAATGGCAGACGAAAATGAAGCATCCGCGGGTGAAGATGATGGTACCGAGAAGGTCAAAAAGAAGGGCTTAAGTGGTAAAGCGCTTATCCTTTTTATCGTCCTACCGTTACTTCTTATTGTTGGCGGTGTGGGCGGGGCGTATTTCGCAGGTGTATTTGATAGTGAGGAACACCCCGAAGATTCCGCTGAAGAAGTAGTTGAGGAAGCCCCAAAGGTTGTCGTGTTCTATGACCTTCCTGAAATGCTTATTAATCTCAACGCGAGTACCAATGATGCCAGTTTTTTGAAACTTGCCATTGCACTTGAGCTTGATGATGAAACGGTTTTGCCTGAACTTGAAAAATTAATGCCTAGAATTATGGATAATTTTCAAGTTTACCTCCGAGAATTACGCCGTGAAGATTTAAAAGGATCCGCCGGCATTTATCGTTTGAAAGAGGAATTACTTTATCGAATTAACAGTTCGGTAAAACCAATTCAAGTTAAAGACGTCCTGTTTAAGGAAATGCTGGTCCAGTAGGAGTTCTTATGGCTGACGAAGACGAAATGGATATGGCTGCCGCCATGGCTGCAGACGAAGACGGCGAAATGGATATGGCAGCTGCTATGGCCGGGGACGAAGAAGAAATGGACATGGCCGCCGCGATGGGGGGCGATGACGACATGGCTGCCGCTATGGCCGGTGATGATGACATGGCCGCTGCAATGGGCGGGGATGACGATATGGCTGCCGCTATGGGCGGCGGAGAAGAAGAGGAAGCCGCCGCGGCTCCCGGTGCCAGCATCAATGAAGCTGCAAGTGGTCAAGCTACCCGTGTTCTTAATCAGGATGAAATTGATAGTCTTCTTGGTTTTGATATGGACGGCGATGGTAGCGGTGAGAAATCCGGTATCAAAGCGATTATTAATTCGGCGCTCGTCAATTATGAGCGCCTTCCCATGCTTGAGGTGGTTTTTGACCGTCTCGTTCGCATGATGACCACGTCTTTGCGGAACTTTACGTCTGATAATGTTGAAGTTAGTTTGGATAACATTACTTCCATTCGTTTCGGCGATTATCTCAATTCAATTCCACTCCCAGCTATTTTGAGCGTATTTCGCGCTGAAGAATGGGATAACTACGGCTTGATAATGGTCGATAGTTCACTCATATATTCTATTGTGGATGTGCTTCTTGGTGGACGCCGCGGGACGGCAGCCATGAGAATCGAAGGACGGCCTTATACGACCATTGAACGCAACCTTGTTGAGCGTATGGTCAGTGTCATTTTGGCAGATATGTGTGCCGCGTTTGAGCCCCTAAGTCCCGTTAATTTTACGCAAGAACGGGTGGAAACTAACCCCCGGTTTGCCACGATTGCAAGACCCGCCAACGCAGCAATTTTGATTAAACTTCGCATTGACATGGAAGATCGCGGTGGACGGTTAGAGCTGCTTTTGCCGTATGCGACATTGGAGCCGGTTCGTGAATTGCTTCTTCAAATGTTCATGGGTGAGAAGTTCGGCCGTGACAGTATTTGGGAAAACCATTTGGCGACGGAACTTTGGGCAACTGAGGTTGATATTCAAGCCGTCTTGGATGAGCAGGAACTGCCTTTGAGTAAAATATTGGCTCTTGAAGTTGGGGATACTGTCATGTTGAACGCATCTCCCACAAGCCCAGTCGTCCTTCGCTGCGGCGGCATCGGAATGGTGTCCGGAAAGATGGGGCGTTCGGGACAAAATATAGCAGTTAAAATTGATAAGACCCTTCGGCAGTTAGGTTAAAGTATAATGGAATTTTTATCAGTTCCCGTATTGTTGGATTTGTTGTTGATGATCCTTCTCGGTGCGACTATCGCCTACTGTATAAATCTGAGCCGAAAATTATCAGTGATGCGCGATGCGCAAGCTGAGCTTGCGAAGGTAGCCCAACAGTTTGATCAAGCGATTGTGCGGTCTAAATTGGGAATTGCAGACTTGAAGAATGCCAGCGAAAAAGCGGGTACTGAACTGCAGAGAGAAATTGAAGAAGGCTCTCAACTCCTTGAAGAGATGAAACTTATTAACGCATCGAGCTCTCGCATTGCGGATCGATTGCAAGAAAGCGTTGGTGGTGCTGGCCGGAGAATAAATGCAGGCGAAGCAAAACGGGATCAAGTAGAAGAAGATGATCTTGTTGACCTATCTCCGCGCACGGAAGCCGAGCGCGAACTTCTGCAAATGCTGACCAAATCCAAGTAAGACAAATGGAACACATTATGAAAAGTCTTCGTATTATACCGGTTACAGTTTTGGCGATGGCGTTAGTCTTCGGCTTGAAACTTGGCACCTTTTGGAGTGACACGCAGGGGTTTCTTTTTGACCTTGAAGTGAGTGACGTTAAAGCCGCCGAAAAAGCGGCGGAAAAAAAGGAAGACAAAGCCGCTGAAGAAGATCACGCAGACGAGGCTGAAGACAGTCCAGAAAAACCGAGCTTTGACGCCAGCGATCTGACTGAAAGTGAAATAGAAGTCCTCCAAAAGCTTACAGAACGGCGCGAACAGCTGGTAGTGAAGCAAAAAGAGCTGGATTTACGCGACAACTTGCTTCAGGCCACGGAAAAACGAATTGACGGTAAGATTGCAAAGCTAAAAGGCATTGAAGCGACCATTCAGGATTTGCTGAAAAAATACGATGCGCAAGAACTGAAAAAGCTTAAAAGCATTGTGACAATATATGAGAAAATGAAGGCTAAAGATGCGGCTCGAATATTTAACACCCTCGATATGAAAGTATTGTTGGATGTTACAGGCCTGATGAAAGAATCTAAGTTGGCTTCCATCCTTGGGAAAATGAACGGCCAACGGGCACAAGAATTAACGATTGAACTTGCAACTCGAAAACAGCTTCCAGATCAGGACAAAAAGAAAAGCTGAACATACTTTGAATTAATACCTAATCTTATGATTTACGGCGGGTTAACCAATAAGGGTTAGGATCTAATTCATTTTGCAGGACAAGTTACAATTTAATAAGGGTAGGGAATATGGAAACAGCGGTATTTGCGAAGCATTTATCCGAACGGGTGCAAAACATCCGGGAAGAACAGGGGCCAACTGTACCCATTGAAGACGTTGCCGAACTGGTTGAAAATTTGATGAGTAACCTTGAGGGGGATATTTCTGCGCCGGAAATTCATTTTCACAGTCAAGTATTTGAACTTGTTGACTTTATTAAAAAGGCCCGAAGTGAGATTTCATCGCTACAACCGCAAGAAATCAGTGAGCAACATATTCCCGCAGCAACCGACGAGTTAAGTGCAATCGTCGAGGCGACTGAAGAGGCAACCAACACGTTTCTGGATGCGGCTGAAAAATTAGGCGACATCAGCGCGAGTCTTGGCGGTGAAAAAGAAGAGCAGATAAACGATATCATTACTCAAATTTATGAAGCCTCTAACTTTCAAGATATCACTGGACAACGCATTAACAAGGTTGTTTCAACTCTTCAACACATTGAAACAACCATCAACAAAATGGCTGAATCAATGGGGACTCCTTCACAAAAAGATAAAGAACGTAGAGACGTATCTGGCGTTCACAAAGAAAATGACAGTCGGGAGGATGCTGATTTGCTAAATGGTCCGCAAATGGACGCGGACGCCGCTTCACAAGATGAAATTGATGCTCTGCTTGCCAGTTTTGATTAAGGGCTAATTTGTAATGTTAAGTGTTTATCAGCAGATCGGGAAAGACAGACGAGGCGGTCAAAGTACGGCGTTGGTTTTCATTGGCCTATATTTCCTGTTGTTGGCTTTTTTCATCTACTTAAACTCTATTTCGGTTCCTGCAGAAGAACGAATAAACAAGGTTATTGGCAGCATAGATGTGACCTTCAAGGGAGAGGATACCGATATACTCACCCAGATGGATAAAGTTCAAAGCTCTGATAAACTTGGACTTGCCTCTTTCCATGCTGAATTAAAGCAGGTGTATGAAGCGTCGATCCCCCTCGTTCAAAGCGAGATTAATGAGAAGGGCGATCAATTACAATTTAGCATACCAATTAGTCAGTTGTTTCCAGGCGGTGACATACGGGTCCGGGACAACCGGAAAGATTTGTTTACGGATACGGCACGGGTTTTGATAAAGCGTGGCAATATCGAACCGACTGATATGGAGATTCTGATGGATATCGGATCCGACTTTCCGGCAGCTTCAGACGTTCGGGGCAGCCTAGCCGTAAAACGGATAAATGGCCTCGTTAGTAGTTTGATAGAGGAAGGGGTGCCGTCTCGAAGCATCTTTGTTGGTTTGGCTGGCGAAGGCAGCAATCAGGTGTATTTCAAGTTTTATGTTCGAACGTCGTTTAACAATCAATTTCAGAAAGAAGCCGACAAGTGAGCCTTTTTGACGAAGAAATTGAAATCGAAATTGCTAAGCGGAAACCGAATACCATTTGGCTGACGTCCCTGGCTGATTTGTTAGCCCTTATGCTTGCATTCTTCGTCATGGTGTTTTCCATGAGCGAGATTAAGAAAGATACTTGGGAAATTGTTCTTGAAAAGCTTGGCTATCAATTAAACGACCAGGTAGAGGCTTCTGATAAGGGGCCCACAGCGGATAAAAATATTGAATTATTCTCTGAACAAAAAGCATTCGATCTTGCTTATCTTGAAAATATTTTAGGATCCAAAATAGCATCGAGTAGTGAGTTAAGTGATGTGGAAATCTTTAAATCGGCTGATCGGCTAATCATCTCCTTTGCTGGGGAAACTTATTTCGGGACCGGTGGTGATGACGTAGCTCTCAAAATGGTTGAGGCGACACGGTTGCTTGGGGAAAGTTTAAGATATGTTAAAAATAGAGTGGAAATTTATGGGCATTCTGACCCATCTCCCATGACAGGAAATGACCCTGACGCGTTGACCAACTGGGGATTGTCACTTGCTAGGGCACTATCAGTGTCTGACATATTGAAAAAATCCGGTTATAGTTTCCCGATTAGAGTGTTCGGAATGGCAGACTCGCGTTTCTTCGAGCTTGAAGACGTAGAAGATGTTCAAAAAAAATATGCGCTTGCCAGAAGAGTTGACATTGTCATTAGAGAAGCTGAGGGGCTGGGACGCTAACGATGGCATTACGTAAGATTTCATATGCGATCTGTTGTTTTATGGTTGGGATGGCTTTTGTCGTCACAGATATAAGCATCACTTCTGCGGCCGATAAAGTTGCTGTTCGAGCGGCAGAGCATGCGACATATGGGCGGTTGGTTCTAGACTGGGGCCGGAAACAAAAGTATGAAGCTGAAATCCGCGATGGATTTCTAATTGTGACCTTTACAGCTCCGTTTGAAGCGAATTTGAGACCCGCAGAAATTTCTCTGAGAGATTATTTATCAAAGGGAGAAATCTATAATAATAACAAAAGCTTACGTTTTAAACTTAAAGGCGATTATTCCCTTAAAACAGCGGTGTATGGATCTGCAATTGCCTTGGATCTTGTTAAAGGATCTAAAAAGAAAGCTGCTGCAATACCTACGGTCAAAATGCGCGCAGGTGATCATCCTAAATACAGCCGCCTGGTTGTCGATTGGCCTGGACGGACAGGCTTTAAAATCTCTGAAACCGGAACCGATTTTAATATCACTTTTGATAAGGCTGCTGATGTTGCTATTGGCGCAGTATTGCGAGACCTTCCAAAACTCATCAAGAAAGTCACGACGTCACAAAGTGATGGGAAAACTGTCGTCAATGTTCAATCCCAAGGGGCAACGCAAGTTAAGTCATTTAGAAGCGGGAACAGTATCGTCTTTGATTTTACAGCTGATAACAGCGGTGGGAACAAAGCGAAGACCAATACACCAGTAGACGATAAGCCGATTAAGAAGGAAGCCGCGAAGCCCACGGTTCCCATTCGTAAGATTACCCAATCACCGCCAATCCTTAAAAAAACGGATCATGCAGCGCTTGGAGAAACAAAGACGCAAGCGGATACGAATGCACTGCCGAAGGCTCCCATTACTGAAAAACCGGTTGTTGAGGAGAAAAAGGGCCCCCGTTCATTAATCCCCGTAACGGTAGACGCGGGGAGTGAGAAAATCAGTCGAAAGCCGGCGCCACCGAGCGAGAAGTTAGTTGTTGATGTTGGCAATTTGAAAGACGGATTTCGTCTAATTTTCCCTTGGAAACAATCTGCGGCAATGGCGCTTTTTGAGCGAGCAGAAAATTATTGGCTGGTATTTGACAAACGGGTCCAACTTGATTTCAGGAAAGTATCAGGGCCTTATAAATTCCTCCTCATTCGTAAAAAACAAATTGGACATCCTACGGCAACCATTGCCCGTTTGGCTGTTCGAGATGGCTATGCCCCCTCAGTTACTCGAACTGGCGACGAATGGCGCATTGATTTCAGATTGGGCGAGACACCGGTAATTGAAAATACCATTGATATTCAACCTCAACCTGCCGCCCAAGATGGCGCGCGGATATTTATCCCTGCCGTAAATAACGGGGATAAAGTTAGTTTTAAAGATCCGCAAGCTGGTGATGAATTGATTGCAATCCCGTTATACTCTCCAAGCTGGGGAACGGGACGAACTCGGACATTTACACAGTTTACAATTCTACCGTCCATGCAGGGCATTGCCATGACACCGCGAGATTCCTCGGTTAAAGTTGGTGTCGAACGGAATGGTGTTTCTGTTACGGCAAAAGGGGGATTGCAATTATCTCGGGCTATTTCCAAAGACGATTTGTTTGCAGCTGGGGATCAAACCGATCGCTTCACGGGGAAAAAAGATAAAGCCCAATTGGTGAAACTGGATCAGTGGGCGCAAGTTCCAGAAAAAGAATTTTTAGAGCGCAAGCAACTCCTTCAAAGAAAAGTCGCACGGGCTCCGCGAGCAGGCCGCAATGCACTTCGTATGGAACTGGCCAAGTTTTTTGTCGCACACAACTACTTCGCTGACGCGTTCGGTGTGCTGGAACGGGTAAGGTTGGATGATCCTCGGGCTGATGAAGATGGCATATACAGATTGCTTCGAGGGCTTTCAAATCTTGGAAAACACCATTTGCCTGAAGCTGAGGTCGATTTGTTTAATCCGGTTTTCGCGGGTGTTGCCGAAGTTGCCCCGTGGCGCGGTAAATTGGCTGCTGAAAAAGGGGATTGGAAGCTAGCTGGCGAAGAGTTTAAAATTGGGCGGGACGCCTTTGGTGTCTACAATCCTGATTTAAAAAATGAATTCAATTTGTTGCAGGCTGAAGCTGCGCTTGAAGACTATGATATTGAATTGGCGACCACCGCCCTTGAAGGCATTCGGACCTCTTTAGAAGAAGGTACAAACCCTGAAGTGGCCGCTAAACGAGAATATTTAGAAGGTATAGCTGCTCTACGATCTGGTGACATTAACAGAGCGATCGGGAAGTTTGATCAGGCTATTGCGCTTGATGTACGCCCCATTGCAGTGCGAGCGCGGTACGAAAAAATAAACGCCGAATTGGCTCAAAAAATCATCACACCTGAAGAGGCGGTCGAAGCGTTTCAAAAAACGACATTCGCTTGGCGCGGAGATGATCTGGAGCTAAATATTCTGAAACGTATTGGCGATTTACACATCGCCAACGGCAAAATTCGCGAGGGAATGCAGATATTTCGCAATATCGTCATGACGTTCCCAAAAGTCAAACTCGCCAGAGACATCGCCCGTGAAATGAGCGATATGTTTGATCAGCTATTCCTTGAAGGGGCCGCAGAAAAATTGCCACCGATTAAGGCCTTAGCTCTTTATTATGAATATAGAGAATTAACACCACTTGGGAAAAAAGGGGACAGAATGATCCGCAACCTTGCGGATCGTTTAATCAAAGTTGATCTGTTGGAACAAGCGGCTCAATTGCTGGATCACCAAGTGAACTTTCGTTTGAAGGGTGAGCTGAAGGCCCTTACAGGCACCAAACTGGCTGTTATCCATTTATGGAATGGCGAGCCTAAACAGAGCCTTTCAATCCTATATAAAACCCGCTGGCGCGCACTTCCTGATAAGGTGAAAAAAGAACGCCTCTATATTCAAGCTCGGGCAAATGCGGACCTGACTAATTTTGATGAAGCATTGTCATTGATAGAAGATGATAAAAGCAAGACCGCAGACCAACTTCGCGCTGACATATACTGGAAATCCAAAAAATGGCCGAAGGCAATTAACGCGCTTGAAAAATTAATGCAACAAAGCGGCGCTGATAAAGCCAAAAAGCTATCTCCCGTTGATCGCCAGCGTTTGATGCAAGTAGCAGTTGCCCGTAGCCTTGCAAACGATCAAGACGGTATCACTATAATGCGCCAGAAATTCCGTAAAAAGTTAGTAGATACACCAGATTTGGATGCTTTTGATTTGATTACGGATAATACCGATGGGTCGGAAACGAATTTCCGGGAACGCTCTACTGCCATTGCTAAAATCAGCCAACTTGAATCCTTTATGACAGGATATAGAGAGCAACTGAAAAACGGTGAATTTTGGTCAACAAACTGATCCATCTGTTCATAAAAATTGATATACAGTAAACTATTCCTTGTCCTTCACTCCATTTTTCCGTAACCAACGGTAATGTAAATTTTGCGACATAGGAGGAAGATATGAGCGGATTGTTACCTGATGTGGATCCAGACGGACTACTTGAATTTTCAGTGGTATTTACAGACCGATCGTTAAACCACATGTCTGCGACCTTTCAAGGTGTCATGCGAGACATTTCTTCAACAATGAAGCAAGTTTATAAAGCAAGCTCTATGGCTGTTGTACCCGGCGGCGGAACATACGCTATGGAAGCGGTTGCGAGGCAGTTTGCCACAGATAAAAAGACATTGGTCCTCCGAAATGGCTGGTTTAGTTTCCGTTGGTCTCAAATCTTTGACGCAGGCCAGATTCCGGCCAGTACGACTGTGTTGAAAGCCAAGAGAGCGGATACAGCCCATCAATCACCGTTTGCGCCAGCACCCATCGAAGAAGTTGTCAGCACAATTCTTGCGGAAAAGCCTGATTTCGTGTTTGCACCCCATGTTGAAACGGCCTCTGGTATTATTTTACCCGACGATTACATGCGCCGTGTGGCTGATGCTGTTCATGAAGTTGGCGGGATGTTTGTCCTTGATTGTATTGCATCAGGCACGGTCTGGGTAGATATGGACGATGTCGGTGTTGATATCCTTATTAGCGCGCCGCAGAAGGGCTGGAGCGCGTCGCCTTGCGCCGGGTTGGTTATGCTGGGAGAAAAGGCAAGTGAAGCCATTAAATCAACGGTAAGCTCAAGTTTCGCCTGCGATCTTAAAAAGTGGATGGATATTATGGCAGCGTATGAGAATGGCGGACATGCCTATCATGCGACACTGCCGACGGATGCGTTGAAAAAATTCCGCGATACAATGAAGGAAACGCAAGATTACGGATTTGAAAAAGTCAAAGATGAACAATTAGAGCTTGGTCGTCGCGTTCGTGAACTTATGGGAACAAAGCAATTTAGAAGCGTAGCTGCAAAGGGGTTTGAAGCTCCCGGCGTTGCGGTTTTCTATACGGACGATGCTGAGATTAATAGTGGTCAAAAGTTTGCGAAAATTGGAATGCAAATTGCAGCAGGTGTTCCGCTACAATGTGATGAACCGGATGATTTTAAAACCTTTAGATTGGGTTTGTTTGGCCTGGATAAGTTACACGATATTGACGGTACTCTTGAGAGGCTAAATAACGCGCTCAACGAAATTCTATAAATTTCGGTTTAACCATCGTTTAAAACCAGGCCTTGTGCCTGGTTTTTTTGTGTGAAAATGATCGTAAAGATTATGTTTTTTGCGAACTTTTCTAAGTAATAAGACTAACTGAGCGAGACTGTTTTGGATCCGGACCGTTATTGATCGCTGGAGACAACGAAGGGTGGCTTTATTAGTTAAGGCAAAATGAGTGTAGTTTGGCAGCCAAATACCAAGAGATAATAAAGGACCTAAATCGATTACTTCTATTTTCGAATAATATAAACGATAAGAAAAACGGTTTATGATTTTTTAATGCTTTTTCTAATATAGTTAATGTCAAGTCTAACTATTATGTCAGGGTGAATTTATGTTGAAAATCCTACCGTGTTACACTGCATTTAAACTGGTTCTAACTTCCTCCCTTTTTCTTTTTGTCCTTACACCATTAAGTTATTCTGCAGAAATTAGGGTTGGGCAGGGAATTTTACCGCCTTACGGCATCAAAGACTCCAACTCAGGAATTGAAGTAGATATTGTCCGTGCCGCATTGGCGGTAAAAGGTCACACAGTTACGGTGAGGTATGTGCCGTTTGGGCGTGTAGGTAAAGAGTTTGAAGATGGTAAAATAGACGCTGCTAATACTTTAACCGCAAGTTCAGGTGTTAAGGCAAATTATTCTGACAGTCATATCTCCTACCAAAATGTTGCAACAGTTCTTAAAGAAAGCGACCTAAACGTTACTAATATTGAAGGTTTAGGCTCTTTAAAAGTGGTGGCGTTTGTAAAAGCGTCGATATTTTTGGGGAAAGAATTTGCAGAAATGGCAAAGAAAAACACTAAATATCGTGAGGTCGCCGACCAATCCACACAGAATAAATTGTTAATGTCTGGCCGTACTCAAGCTGTTGTCGGTGATATCAGAATTTTCAAATACTATAACAAGATAATCAAAGATCAAATCGCGTTGAAAGAAGTTGTGTTCTACAAAATATTTGAACCTACTGCGTATTCTGTAGGGTTTAAGGATGCAAACATTCGCGATGATTTTAATGTCGGGCTTAAAGCTATTCGCGACAGCGGAGAATACGATAAAATTTTGGCTAAATACGTATCCGAGTAAGTGTTGTAAATGCATGTTTGAGAACAGGGTTACTTAATGGAAAATCAAAGTAATAATACGAGATTAGAAGCAATTAGTTCTGGTCTTTCATTGCAGGCAAAGGTCTTGCTTACAACCATTGGAATGACGCTACTGGTGCTGATAATTTCAGAAACTGTAGGGGTTATTACAACCCGCCAATCTCAGATTGAACAGCTACAGGGCCGTGCCGATATTGTAACAACGTTGCAATCTAAGGCAATCGTTGCGCCCATGTGGGATTTGGATAACGCGGCGACGCAAAAGTTGTTGGAAGATCTTGCCCAAGATCCAGATTTCCAATTTGTCGAGGTTCTTGATCCGGCGGGAAAACAGCTTTTCTCACATGGTGAAGCACCGGGCAATGAACAAGTCACCGAAAGTAGCCAAGATATTGTTCAAATTGAAGATGGTACTAGCGAAACCATAGGTACTCTTCATTTGAGGCTTTCACACGTTAGCGTGGACGAACAAAGAACAGATCTGATCATTGCAGCGGTGCTATCTGCCTTAGTTGTTTTAGGGGGCATATCTGGCGTAGTCATCGTCTCGTTTAGAAAACTGACAGTTCCGCTTGGACGAATGACTGAAGAAATGGGCTCTTTGGTTGCGGGTAATCTTGATATCACAATTGGTGATCTTGAACGAACAGATGAGCTTGGAAATATGGCAAAAGCCATTCAGGGGTTTAAGGAGTCTGCCATTGAAAAACGTCAATTGGAAGGTTTGCAAAAACAAAATCAAGAAAAACTTGAGCTTGATAGAATAGAGACAGAAAATCGCCGCGTGCAGCGTGAAAAAGAAGATGAAGAAGGTAAGAAACAGACTGAGATCGAAAAGCAGGAGGCTTTGATTTCTCTAGTTGAGACGTTCGAGACGTCTGTTGGGGCTGTTGTAGACGGCGTTGCATCTGCAGCAACGGAAATGCAATCCACAGCGCAAAATATGACAACTATTTCAGAGGAAACCACTAGTCAGGCTAACTCAGTTTCTCACGCTTCGGAAAATGCGACGTCAAATGTGCAATCCGTGGCCTCAGCTGCAGAGGAATTATCCGCTTCCATCCGGGAAATAAGCTCACAGGTTTCACAATCATCAAATATTACAAATCAAGCTGTTGATGAAGCCAACAAAGCAAATGTTCTTATCCAAAGCCTGGACGAAGGTGCGAAAAGTATCGGTGAAGTTGTCGATCTTATTAGGGACATTGCAGAGCAAACAAACTTGTTGGCCCTTAATGCGACCATCGAGGCTGCGCGTGCAGGTGACGCCGGTAAGGGATTTGCTGTTGTTGCATCTGAGGTTAAAAACTTAGCTTCGCAAACAGGAAAAGCGACTGAGCAAATTTCTGATCAAATCTCAAAAGTTCAATCGTCTACAGCGGAAGCTGTTAGTGCCGTTCAAGGAATTTCTGGCACCATTAAAAAGGTAGATGAAATTGCGGCGGCAATCGCGTCAGCCGTAGAAGAGCAGGGCGCCGCAACACAAGAAATATCATCGAGTGTTCAAAAGGCAGCGGCGGGCACGCAAGAAGTTTCTACATCAATTATGTCTGTTACGAGTGCCGCCAACGAGTCCGATGAGGCCTCACGCGATGTTTTGTCGGCATCAAGAGAACTGTCACAACAAGCAGAAAATTTGAGAACGCAAGTTGCTGATTTTGTTCACAACGTCAGAACGGGTTAGAAGCGACCGCACGACTAGCTAGATTTACGGGCGCGCCTTGATTGCTTTGCATATAGGCCGCGCTCCCTTGATTGCGGGGTGCCGGGGGCAACTATTGTGTTGTAATAGTTGTCCCAATCATCAGCCGTGAAGTCATCAACGGTTTCGGTAAAATCAAATGATCGTAAGATACTTTCCGAATAAGTTGATCGGTGAAGGGGTTGCACCTGTATTAAAGGCATCTCCCGTTTAAAACTCACCGGAATATCGGTTTTTGTCAGGCGAACGTTTGTAAATAAT
>Ga0209826_1000135_pt1 | contig 48810 bp, 40 predicted proteins | sample GOMGulsemesocosm_5_FD_184637 | JGI IMG/M metagenome (GOLD analysis project Ga0209826, IMG submission 184637) | Methane-oxidizing microbial communities from mesocosms in the Gulf of Mexico - GOM15C Gulf of Mexico (SPAdes) (version 2) | ecosystem: Environmental > Aquatic > Marine > Cold seeps...
ATCCAACTTGTTATGATTCATCTCACCAAATTGCTGATTTAGCGTCTAAAGCGAAGTCAGAAGCAAAAAAACAGCAAGGTAATAGTTTATTTATTTGCCGTAGAGAGCAGCCACAAGATTTTGATGGTATGCCAACACCAACTTAGTGGTGATTTTTCTAACGCTCCCTACACCATATATTAGATTAATAGCAATCAAATTAATCATTGAATTATTGGCTTGATAGCCTTAATCTTCAATGGTTTGAAAACTATAAAGCATACATGGTCATTAAGGAAAAACAGTGATAGAAAATCAACAAGCATTAATTACAGCTGTAAATCAAACAATGCCTTTTGGAAAATACGCAGGTAGAAAATTATTACAGCTCCCTGAGCCTTATTTAGTTTGGTTTCATGGTCAAGGTTTCCCAGAGGGGAAGCTAGGGCAACAATTAGCGCTAATGTATGAAGTTAAATTAAATGGCTTAGAAGGTATGTTAAAGCCATTGTTGAAACCATAATGCTTCTGTGTGTCTCACAAAACACCTTGTTGTCGACCTACAAAATAACAAACGGTCAATAACCTGAATGAATTACATAGTCATGTAATACTTTAATAAATCACTCTATTTGATATTCTTGTTTGATTTTTTTGATCACATTTAAGCGTTCTTTTACCATAGCTTCTTTTATTGCTATTCCTTGTAATCCTTGCTCAACAAATGCCTTGGCATTAACTTGACGAGCAGCATTCATGGCGTCTTTTAAATATTGCTCTTGTGGGTAAGAGCGATTTTCAAAGCCAAGTCTACCAAGAAAGTCACTTTTGCATGCAATAAGAAAGTCATCGAATTCTTGCGGTTTACGCCAAACATCAAGTTGATTAAATATTCTTAATAGCGTACTAGCTTTTAACTGAAACGCTTTATGACAGTGTAAATGATGTTCGCATACTTTTAAGGCTAATTGTTTGCAATAAGTGGGAACTTTCAATTGATTAGATATGTTTTCTACTAGAGGTAACCCTGCTGTTTCATGTCCCCGATGACTAGGCCAATGTTTATTTTTGGTTAAACCTTTACCTAAGTCGTGACATAAAGCGGCAAAGCGAATAGCCGTTTTATTTTTATTATTCTTTGTGAGTAAAACAGCTTGCTGCAGAACCATCATCGTATGAACGCCGCTACATATTTCAGGATGCCATTGGGCTGGATTGGGAACGCCCCATAAGTTATCTAATTCTGGCCAAATTGCTTTTAATGCTTGGCATTGATGTAATACTTGAAAGAATATTTCAGGGCTTTCTTGTTCAATACCCGTGTCTGTTTCTTCTGACAGCGCGCGTTGCATTTCTTGCCAAACACGCTCTGCACTTAAGGCTGATAATTCGCCACTTTTACTTATTTTAGTCATTAACTCAAGTGTTTCAGGTGCAATGGTGAAACCATAACGGTGATAGCGGGCTGCAAACCTTGCAACGCGTAGTACTCTTAATGGATCTTCAATAAATGCATCACTGACATGGCGCAGTATTCTGTTTTCTAGATCTTTTTGACCATGGTAGGGATCAACAATTTTTCCATGTGCATCCATAGCCATAGCATTGACGGTTAAGTCACGCCTTAAAAGATCTTGTTCAATAGTAACATCAGGCTCTGCATAACAAGCAAAGCCCGTATAGCCTTGGCCTTGTTTGCGCTCAGTGCGGGCAAGGGCATATTCTTGCTTGGTTTTAGGATGTAAAAAAACAGGGAAGTCTTTGCCTACTTGATTAAAACCAAGTGACAGCATTTGTTTAACGCTAGCGCCAATGACTAAGTAGTCATGATCTGTAACCGATCTGTTTAATAATTGATCTCGCACCGCACCACCAACAAGATAAATATCTAGTTCAGATATAGGTGAAATGGAGTTGTTATCATTCAAAAAAATAGTCCAAATAAGTAAAAAAGCATTCCGGAGATAGATAAAGTTTATCATAACTTTTAATGAAGTATGAGCGTAAATTGTAGACATTGAAGCAACAACAAGGTAATTTCTTCACAGTATTTTTACTTTTGTCATTTCGTTTTTATGTACACAAACTTCTTCTCGTTAAGTGAACCACCTTTTTCCATCGCACCTAACCCTAAATACTTATTTATGAGTGATAGGCATCGTGAGGCGTTATCACATTTGAGTTACGGCTTAGACGGCTCAGGTGGTTTTGTGTTACTCACTGGTGAAGTAGGTACTGGAAAGACGACTGTAAGTCGCTGTTTAATGGAAGACTTGCCTAAAAATACACAGCTGGCTTTTATTTTAAATCCGACTTTATCTAGCCAAGAATTATTGGCAACTATTTGCGATCAATTAAAAATTCGTTACCGAAAAACGGGCGCAACGTTAAAAACCTTAACTGATAAAATAGCTGAAAAATTGTTAAAAAATCATGCTAATGATATTAATACTCTGTTGATCATTGATGAAGCTCAACATTTAGAAGCTGAGGTGTTAGAACAACTTCGTCTACTCACCAATTTAGAAACTAATACGAAAAAATTATTGCAAGTCATTTTAATTGGTCAGCCTGAATTACAACAACTTTTAAAGCGCCGTGATTTACGACAATTAGCGCAACGCATTACAGCGCGATATCATTTATTACCGTTAAACCAGCAAGAATTAGTAGCATATATAAAGCACAGATTATCGGTAGCCGACTGTCATCGAGCACTTTTTAATAAATCGGCTTTAGTGACTATTCATAAGTTATCTCAAGGTATTCCAAGACTTATCAATTTGATTTGTCATAGTGCCTTAATGGAAGCCTACAATAGTAACAATGCTGTTATTGATAAAAAAATCGTACTAAAAGCGGCATATCAAGCTTTAGGTGATGATTTTGAACAGCCCGTTTGGTGGCAGCAAAAAGGTATTAAAGTGGCTGGGGCAGTGAGTGCGCTTGTGGTTGTATTATTTGCGGGAGTTTGGTTGGGGCAAGAGCAGAAACAATCGCAAGTTTCAGACCTAAAACCTAAAGCCGAGGCAGTTGTTAAATCGACAGCGTTAATAAAACAGCCTGATAGCAAAGTGCTTGTACAAGAAGCTAGTGTTGAGAAAGAAACGAGTTCAAAGGCAGAAACGCCTTCCATAGCACAAGTAAAAACAGTAACTGAACAAGTTGATGAAGTGATAAAACCAGTAGCTAAAAAAAATGATTACCAAGTTGAGTCGGTTGATGGTGTGTCAAATGATTTACTCGCTCGTTTTCAAGCGGCTATTGATGACACCAAAGACTCGGCTAGTAATTCAAAAGATACTAGCCTTAATCAAACTGTAAATGGTGATATTCAGCCTTTAACGCAAATGCCTGCGTGGGTACAAGAGGAATTACCAAGTTTGCGCTTTGAACAGCATATTTACGCTTCAGATGGTGCAGGTTGGGTTAATGTTAATGGTCGAGATCGCTATGAAGGCGATAGTATTGCGAACGGGGTGATTATTGAACAGATATTGCCGCAAAAAGTCGTTTTGACTTATCGTGGTGAAAAGTTTAGTTTACCAGCACTGACGAATTGGTAAAAATAACTCTACAGAGAACATCTTTTGGTTGCGCCGTTAATATTCACCTATTTCTTTATTCAGCCAAGCAGTAATTAAATATGAAGAAATAGAGTCACTGCTACTCATTTTATATTGAGGAGTAACTTTTTTTGAGCTTTGGGCACTATGCTCACTTAAATTATCTTGCAGTCCTTCTGTGTTAATAACGGAGCTATTAATGGCAAAATTAGCTATTTGTTCCCGTGAAAACCATTGGGCACTTTCAAGACTGTCTTGTCTAGTATCAATATCCTCTGAGCTTGCTTGAGCGATAAAACCGAGCATAATGGAGGCTGGAAATGGCCAAGGTTGAGAGGCAATATATGTTGGGTTTTCAGCCATTATTGCACTTTCTTCCTGAATTTCTCGTATTACTGCGGCTTCGAGTGTTTCGCCGGGATCAACAAAGCCCGCTAAGGTTGAATATACTCCATCAGGCCAGCTTGCTTGTCTACCAAGTAAACAGCGAGACACGCCGTCGCTAAACATTCTTTCAACCAACATAATGACTGCTGGATCAGTACGCGGAAAACTCATATTTCTACATTCTGTGCACTTTCTAGCATGGCCTGCCTCAGCCGAGCGATTAAGGCTACCACATTGACCACAAAACTGATGACTTTTATGCCAATGCACCAAGCCCTTAGCTAAGGCTAAAGTGCTGGCATCAAACGCACTAAGCAGGGCGGTATTTTGCCTTAACGATAACCATTGCCCAAGTGTTAATAATTCTTCTTGGCTAGAAAATCTTAGTTTATTCTGATCAACAGCAAAAATAGCCCCTTGCTCACTTCTACCTAGAAAAATACACTGGTCAATCTTTAGTGTAAGTAATTGTGCTTTTTTTAAGTAAAATGGCACTATTTCATTTGATTTAAAAAAGCACATACCATTATTTATTAGGCAAAATAAAGCATTGGCTTTATTGAACTCCGTTTTTAACCAAGCTTTATTTTTACGCTCATTACTGCATCTATCGAGTGGCATTTGGCTATATGCGAATGTCATCAATTTTCTTCCTTTAAAGCGATGTATAAGATTTGCTGAGCCTAGTTTTATTCAAAGCGATCCGAAATTATTGCCAAATTGGCATGTTTGCTTCAAACGTTTCAATTTTTTCCAATTTATCTAAAGTCCAACCAATACTATCTACACCATTTTCTAAGCTATATTTTTGAAACTTACTTAAGCTAAAACTAAATGTAATTTTCTCACCATCAGCATTAGTAAAGCTTACATTGCTGTTTGGTAAATCAATTTCAATATTAAGTTTGGCACCATCAGCTTGAGCGAACAATTGCTCAATTTCGTCTTCACTTAACTTTATGGGTAATAAGCCAATATTGATACAATTACCATAAAAAATATCGGCAAAGCTTGGCGCAATAATCGCTTTAAAACCGTACTCTTCTAATGCCCAAGGAGCATGTTCACGACTTGAACCGCAACCAAAATTTTCACGTGCTAATAAAATGCTCGAACCTTGATACTCTGGTTTATTTAAAATAAACTCAGGGTTTGGCTCTTTGCCGCTATGATCAAGATAGCGACTATCGTGAAATAAGTGTTTGCCAAAGCCTACGCGTTCAGTTTTTTGTAAGAACTGCTTTGGAATGATTTGATCTGTATCGACATTAGCTATATCTAATGGCACAACCAAGCCAGTATGTGTGGTAAATTTTTCCATGATACTTTTCCTGTAATATAGTATTAGATTATGCGTTTAAATCGACAAAGTGACCTGCGATTGCAGCAGCAGCAGCCATTTCTGGACTAACTAAGTGCGTGCGACTACCACGACCTTGACGCCCTTCAAAGTTACGATTACTGGTTGAGGCACAGCGATCGCCTGCTTCAAGTACATCGTCATTCATGCCTAAGCACATAGAGCAGCCCGGCAAGCGCCACTCAAAACCAGCATCACTAAATATTTTATCTAAACCTTCGCTCTCTGCTTGGGCTTTAACGCGGTATGAACCAGGAACAACGATGGCATCAACTGAGCTTTGTACGCGTTGATTTTTTGCAGTGTAGCTTTCAACAACACTTGCCGCAGCTCTAAGATCTTCAATACGTGAGTTAGTACAAGAGCCAATAAATACTTTGTTAACACTAATATCAGTAATTTTAGTACCAGCCGTTAAGTCCATATAAGCTAATGCGTTTGCACAAGATTCTTTTTCAATAGGGTCGATAAAGCTCTCAGGTGAAGGAACGCAGCTATCAACGCTGATCACTTGTCCAGGATTAGTGCCCCATGTAACTTGTGCTTTAATGTCTTTTGCTTCAAGAGTTAATACACTATCAAATACTGCATCATCGTCAGATTTTAACTGTTTCCAGTCAGCAATAGCTTGCTCAAAAATGTCACCTTTTGGTGCGTATTCTTTACCTTCAACATAATCAAAGGTGGTTTGATCAGGAGCCACTAAGCCAGCTTTAGCACCAAACTCTATGCTCATGTTACAAACGGTCATACGTTCTTCCATGCTTAATGCTTCAATGGCTTCGCCGCAGTATTCAACCACATAGCCAGTAGCACCTGCGCTGCCAGTTTTACCTATAATGGCAAGAATAATATCTTTTGCACTGATACCTTTACCAACATGACCTTTTACTTCAATTTTCATGGTTTTGGCTTTGTTTTGACGCAATGTTTGTGTGGCAAAAACATGTTCAACTTCAGAAGTACCAATACCAAAAGCTAAAGCACCGAAAGCACCGTGAGTTGCAGTATGTGAGTCGCCACAAACAATGATAGTACCCGGTAATGTTAAACCAAGTTCTGGCCCCATAACATGAGCAATACCTTGATTTTTATGACCCATACCGAATAGTTCGATACCAAAATCTTTACAGTTTTTTTCTAGCGCTCGTAATTGATTTGCAGCGCCTTCACCAGCGGCATCAATTTTGATAGAGCGAGTTGAAATATTGTGATCCATGGTGGCTATTGTGCGCTCAGGGTGGCGAACAGGGCGATTATGAAAACGCAAATTAGCAAAAGCCTGTGGAGAGGTGACTTCGTGAATCAAGTGTCGATCAACAAAAAGTAGTGGTGTTTCGCCATCTACGTCTTCAACTAAATGATTTTGCCATAACTTTTCGTACATTGTTTGTGCTGTGGTTGTCATCACTTAGTTTCCTTGTATTGTAGAGTTAAGAATTTGTTGGCAGATATAATCACCTACTTCGCTAGTGGTTTTAGCATTTGAACGCTCGCCAGCGGGTAATAAATCTGCAGTTAATATACCGTTATCTAAGGCTTTGCTTACCGCATCTTCAATAGCTTGTGCGGCGGCTCCTTCGTTCAAACTAAAACGTAACATTAGTGCAGCTGATAAGATTTGTGCTACAGGATTAGCAATGCCTTTTCCTGCAATATCAGGAGCGCTGCCGCCTGCTGGTTCGTACATACCAAAACCTTGTTCGTTCAAGCTAGCTGAAGGTAATAAACCCATAGAGCCAGTAATCATTGCGCAAATGTCAGATAAAATATCACCAAAAAGGTTAGGGCATAGCATTACGTCAAACTGATTAGGATCCCGAACTAATTGCATGGCTGCGTTATCAACATATAAGTGCTCTAATTCCACGTCAGGATAGTCAACAGCTACTTCTTCAACAACTTGTCGCCATAATTGGCTGGTGGCTAATACATTCGCTTTATCAACCGAAGTTACTTTATTATTGCGCTTTTGTGCCGCTTGAAAAGCTAAATGAGCAATACGTTTAATTTCACGACGAGAATAAAACATTGAGTCAAAACCTGTTTCTTCTTCGCCTTCACCTCTACGACCTTTTGGCTCAGCAAAGTAAATATCGCCAGCTAATTCGCGGATAACCAATACGTCAAAACCTTGCTCTGAAATATCGCTACGTAAGGTAGAAAGTGATGATAATGCGGGTTGTAATGTTGCTGGTCGCATATTGCAAAATAAATCGAAATGACCGCGTAAACCTAAAAGAGCACAACGTTCTGGTTGTTCAGTTGGTGGTAAATTTGCCCACTTAGGACCGCCGACAGAGCCAAATAAAATGGCATCACTTTCTTGACAACCTTTCATGGTTGAATCGGGTAGAGCATTACCGTGATTATCAATGGCAGCACCACCGATATCATAATCTTTTGTATTAATTTTAATATCAAATTTTTCAGAAATCACGGTTAATACTTTTTTCGCTTCAACCATGACTTCAGGACCGATACCATCACCGGCTAAAATTGCTATGTTAGACATTTTCTTAAACCTTACAAATATAATATATTAGTTATAGCGCGAATATTTTCATTTAAAAATAAGTCCACCTACGTTTATGTGTTGTAGGCAAAGTTTTAATCGCGCTCATTCATTTTCTATTTTGCTGACTTTAACTCAGCAATAGTCATGGCGCGGCGAATGCTATTCAATGCATGAATAAGCGCTTGCCCAGATGCTTCAATTACATCTGTTTCTAAGCCATAACCGTGGAAGTTTCTGTCTTGCCAAGTAATTACTAAATCAGCTTGTCCTAAACCATCTTCACCAGAGCCTTTGTTTGATATGGTGTAATCGCTTACTTTGAAATCAATGTCAGCGGTTTGTTTAATGGCTTGATACAAAGCATCAACAGGGCCGTTACCTGTAGCAGCATGAATTTTACCCTCGCTATCGTCACCTGATATTAATTTGATACTGGCGGTAGCAAAATCACCATCGCCACATTGCACTTTAATATTTTCTAATCGGTAATAATCTTTTAAATCTTTTTGTTTTAACTTAAACACCAAGGCTTCTAAATCGTCATCGAATACTTGACCTTTTTTATCGGCTAATGCTAAAAAGTCAGCATAAAGTTGCTCGATATCATAATCACTTTCTTGATAACCCAAACTTTCCATACGGTGTTTAATAACATGACGGCCACTGCGCGAAGTTAGGTTTAATTTAGTTTTTGCAATACCGACACTTTCTGGGGTCATAATTTCGTAAGTATTACTAGCTTTTAACATACCGTCTTGGTGAATGCCTGATGAATGACTAAACGCATTGCCACCCACAATCGCTTTGTTTAATTGCACGGGCATATTACACAATGTACTCACTAATTTAGAGGTTCTAGCAATTCTTGGTGATTGATATTGGTGCTAACGTTTAATAATCCTTGGCGAGTTTGCATGATCATCGCCACTTCTTCTAAGGAGCAATTACCAGCGCGTTCACCAATGCCATTAATAGTACATTCAATTTGCCTTGCGCCAGCTTGCACTGCCGCCATTGAATTAGCTACCGCTAAACCTAAATCGTTATGACAATGTACAGAAATGATGGCTTTATCAATGTTTGGTACGCGGTTGAATAAGTCGGTGATAATGCCTTGGAATTCAAATGGTAAAGTATAGCCAACCGTATCAGGAATATTTACCGTAGTAGCGCCCGCATCAATAGCGGCCTCAACCATACGACATAAGTTATCAATTGGTGTTCTACCTGCATCTTCGCAAGAAAATTCTACATCATCAGTAAATTTACGTGCATATTTTACTGCATGTACAGCCATGGCTTGCACATCAGAAAATTCTTTACGTAATTTTTGTTGAACATGTACATCGGATGTAGAAATAAAGGTATGAATTCTAAATTGGTCAGCAACTTTCAATGCTTGTGCACAGGCATCAATATCACCTTCAACTGCACGGGCTAAACCACACACACGGGCATTTTTGATCGTGCGAGCAATTTGCTGTACAGATTCAAAATCACCAGGAGATGAAACAGGAAAGCCAACTTCCATAATGTCTACGCCTAAACGTTCAAGCGATTGTGCAATTTGTAGCTTTTCATGTACTGATAAGCTTGCGTTTAGTGCTTGTTCACCGTCGCGCAAGGTGGTGTCGAAAATAATGACATTGTCATTTTTAGTTGAAGTACTCATATTCTTATCCTTTGTGTGCCTAATACCAATCAAGTTGATTTTAATCATTAATTAATCTAATTGATATAAATGTTGTTCATTTAAGTTCTTTCAAAGCTAACTAATGCATAGACGTAAAAAACCCGCGATAGTTAGCGCGGGTTTTATGTGTTTTTTATTTTAAATAATTCAAATAAAAGTAACTAAATAAGCAATAAAACCTAGACGCGCAGCATGAGTGCGAGGAGGTTGAGTTGAATTTGCTTAATGGGTAACATAGTATTCTTAATTATTAAATTATTTGTATGGCTATTTGTATCGCATTTACGTGTAAATGGCAATGATAATCTATGATTAAAGTGATATAAACTAGCGGTGTTAGCTATATTTACTTATTTATATTTAGATGTTTTATCTATCAAAGTGTAGCAAAAAAATCAGTTAACGTTAACTTTTTAGCAAAAATCTCAGCTGTCTGTAAACTTAAATTGCTTCGAATATGATTGTCATCTCGATAAATTAATTCTTTATTTATAAAGGTTTGACAATGTTTTTTGTTACACATTAGCTCTGTTGGAATGATGGCAGTGACATTGTCGTATTCTTGACTTATTTTCTGAATCACCTTATCACTACTTTTATGCCAAGCTAATGTTGTTTTAGAATCTAAATATTTATATTGGTTAGGCTCACACTTCTTACGTAGTAGTATAGTTTCTTGTGAAAAAGCACATTCATTAAGATTTTTGTTTGGCCGTGGAATATCTCCCATCAGCAAAATTTTCTTATCGGTTAGTTGTGCTAATAAAGCTCGAAAAGCTACTTTACTGAGGGATGCGCCTATATCTGGATTTTTTTTGTTAAGTTTAGCATTTGATTTGTTTTCTAAATACTGATCAGTGTAATGCATTCGATGTTGTGCTGACCATGACGCTGCCAATATAACTAAATTTACCTCGTGGTGATCTTGTAGCCAGTTTAAGGTCACTTGGTTTCTAAAGGTACAATGGGAATTGAAATTAGGATATTTAGGGTAATGTGACTTGATATAACGTTCATTTAAGTAAGCGGGGCATTTTCGAGGCGCTATTATTAATGAAACACCTTGTTTTTTTGCTAATAAGTGTAATAGCTGACCAAAATGTAATGAGTGACTATCACCCCAAACAATACCTTTTTTATCGGCTGATTGCCACGGCACACCAATAACGCAAAATTGTTCATCTATAGCAGAAAATGGCTTTATTTGTTCAACACAAGGCAATGAACGCATTAACTTTTTGTTACTTATTTTGGCTAAATCTTCACTAACTCTATCGCTAAACCCTCGGGTGACTAATACACTTGCGATAAGTATTACTGATATTGCTATAGCCATACCTGTAATATTGAATACCTGCTTGTTGGTGTGTTCTTTATAGCGAAAATGATTTTCTACATATTTCCAAGACAAGAAGCCTGTAAGTAAACTGATTAAAATCAGCGCTACTATTTCAGTAAAATTAAAAGCTCTTTCATTTATATAAATCCGATAAAAAACAATAATGGGCCAATGCCACAGATAAGATGAATAAGATATTTGACCGATAAAAACCAAGTTTTTATTTACCAATAGTTTTTTTAGTAAATTATTATGATGGTGCAAGCTATAAATAATGGCGGCAGTTGCAAGTGTAGGTATTGCAGCTAAATAACCAGGGTAAGCATCATTTTCTGAAATAGAGAACAAACTATAAAAAATAGCGACAAAACCAGTAAAAGAAAGAGCACTAGCTAGATTTGCTTGTTTATGTCTTAATGGAGGTAAAAAGTGTATTAAAGCACCAATTCCAAGCTCCCATGCACGGGTGGGCAACATATAGAAAGTGAAGTTAGGGTATGTGTTGACTAAACTAATATTGAGTAAAAAGGTACTTATGATAATGAAAACAATGCTCAGGTAAATAGCTTGTAATTTTCTAAATTTATAGGCGACAGCTAATAGAAATGGGTAACAGAAATAAAATTGTTCTTCAATAGAAAGTGACCACATGTGTACTAATGGGGATATTTGCGTTGATAAATCAAAGTATCCTGAATGCTTCATAAACCAGATGTTTGCCATAAACAAAGTGGAAAATTCAGCACTTTTAGCTAGTTGGTAATACTTTTCGGGAGATAAAATAACTGCAGCAAAAGCCACTGTTACTAAAATCATCATTAAAGCAGCAGGCAATAAGCGCTTAGCGCGGCGAGCATAAAAACCAGCATAGGAAAAAGATTTTTTTTCTAAAGAGTTGATGATAATAGCCGTAATTAAAAAGCCAGAAATAACATAAAAAATGTCAACACCGATAAAGCCACCTGACAGTTGCTCTACACCAGCATGAAAAATAATTACAGCTAATACGGCAATGGCTCTTAAACCATCTATTTCAGGGCGATAGGTTGTTTTTTTCATTGTTTATTTGTCTTGATTTGATAGCTATCAGTTGTTCTATGTATTAGTTAGCTATGTTACTGTTATTTATTAATGTTTTTGCACCTACAATACTTAAATGGTTATTATCAAAGTAAAGTGATTTTCCCTGATTAACAGCAGGGCAGTAATTAGCCGAGCATAATAAGTCAAAAGGTTTAACGGCTTTCAATTTGTTGTTATACGGTAGTAAATTTAGTTTATTCAAAATATAGTTATGGCGAGAAAAATAATAATCAGCCGTGGTGGTTTTCTCTAAATCAAACCTCAACTTACCGCCAAAAATGGAAAAAGGGGTGAGTAAGTTGCTAATATGCACAGGTAATTCAGCAATGGGATATTGTAGGTAAACTGTTTTTCCTGATGCAATTAGCCTTGATACCGTTTCATGTAGGCTTTGCCAATATAAATCACGGATTTTTGCAGGGGACATGTGCTGAAAGTTAACGGCTAAGTATTGTTTAGGGTTTTCGTTAGGTATTTTTGGGTAATGCGCTTGGTGTTCACCAAATAGAAAACTCGTGTATCTAAAGCCGAGGTAAACATTTTTAATCGTTTTATTTTTCTCTAAATACGTCAATGAATCATTAAACCAAGTTGAGCAGTCAGGGTCTATAGACTTTAGGTGAATTGCGGGTAAACATTGGCTAAAGCTAAGGTGTAATACCCCTTGGTTTTTTTTCTTAAGAGCTTTTGCTAGAGCGTATGCTGGTTCAACAACATGGCTATCACCTAATACGGCCCAAGTAACTTTTTTACCAAAATAATGACATGCCTTTTCTGGTTTTTTATAGTCGGCATCATCAAAGTGGCAAACTTTTCTTTTGGGGCTGTACTTTACTGAAGATAGATAAGTATCATTGTTAAATCGAGTGGGGAAGCCGCGTTTAGCAACACCGATTAAACCGATAATAATAAATAATATTATCGATATGCTGGCATATTGTAATGTAGTAAATCTTTTATTTGGTATAAGGAAAGTTTTTTTTCTAAATGGTTGCTCAATATAGCGATAGCTTATTGTCGCCAACAAAAAAGTTAACGTAATGGCTACTAAAAATAACGCTGTTGTTGGTTCTCCGATAGATTTAAGGCGTAAAAAAGCAAATAGCGGTTGATGCCACAAATATAAAGAATATGAAATCAAACCAATTGATACCATAAACCTATTACTTAATAACCTACCAATTAAAGTATTCTCGTTGCTAAAAGCAATAATTAACATACTACCCATAACAGGAATTACAGTCCAAAAGCTTGGAAATAAAGTGTTATCGTCAAAAATAAAAATAGCATAAAAAATTAAGGCTAAACCAATAATGCCCAATGATTCTCGAAGCCATTTTTTTGTTATTGTTTTATCAATATTAGTGAGGGCTATTAGCGCACCAGCAAACAACTCCCATGCGCGACTGAAAATAAGATAAAAATTTGCATCTGTATAAAGGTTTAACGCTAAAAAGTGTGACAATAGCAGTGACGAAGCAGCTAATCCAAAGATGATTTTTATTAACAGCTTTATTCCTTTTAACCAAAAATAACTAAGTAATAAAGGGAAAAATAAGTAAAACTGTTCTTCAACTGCTAAACTCCAAGTATGTAAAAGAGGTTTTTGATCGGCAAGTGTAGAAAAATAACCACTAGTGGTAAAGAAGTGAAAGTTAGAAGTAAAGGTAACTACCGAAATTAAACTATTGGCGTAAGACTTCAATAAATTGGCCGGCATAAAAATAAAGGCTAATATTGTGGTAATAATTAATACGAAAGATAGTGCGGGTAAAATCCTTTTTGCTCGGCGTTCATAAAAACGCTTAATCGAAAAGTTATTTTCTGTTAGCTCGTCAACGATGATACGGGTAATTAAGAAACCACTGATAACAAAAAAAATATCAACACCAATATAACCACCGCTAAAGCCAAAACCACCAGCATGAAATAAAATTACAGGTAAGACCGCTAAAGCTCTTAAACCATCTATTTCTTTTCTATACTGCATTTTTCACCTTGACGTTACTGAGGTTTATCTAGTTTTTTTTATTAAGCGTGCATTAATTATGGTTTGTGAAATGGTGATGTTTATTCCTGTAAACGCCTTATTTTGCTTCGTACTTTTGATACGCTTGAATCTTGAGTATATCGACCTTTTTGTACATGTCTAATTTGAAATACTCCATCAATATCAAGCGGAATTCCTTCACTGTCAATTAACCATTTAAAGGCGGTATCTTCGTAAGTTTTACGCCAACGGGTATCCTCAGTTTGAAATATTTTAAGTTTTTCACAATAACCTATAGCACGGGCTATATCACCATGAACTATTTGAAAAGCACCTTTGGCTTTGTCACGAGAATGTAAGCTAAATTCTCCAGCGGTAATGTCTACTATTTGCGGTTCGCTGTCTTTACGTAGCATAGGATCGTCTTCGCGTAACATCTCTGTGGTGCGTTCTTGTTTTGGATAATATAAAATATCTTGTTTACCTTGTAACTGTTCAACTAAAGAGTCTAAACAATTATGGTGAAAAATAATGTCACAATCGGTATACCAAAGCCAATCAGCTTTACTTGAACGTGCTGCCATATTGCGACCAATACCGCGCCTAAATAACTTTCCTTTGGAAAGCGCCTTAAAGTTCCAAGTAATATTTTTTATATCTTTTTTACTAAAAAAATCCAGCACAGCTTGAGTGTTAGTATCCTCAGTAGCATAGAAAACGGTTACGGTAATAGCACATTTGGTTGGCGCATAATTAACAAAAGAACTTAGCTGGTAGGTCAGCATATTTGAGTAGCCCCAGCAATGACTAACAATTTCTAAATTTAAAAAGCCGTTCACAGCTTTGCGGCTCGACTTTTCGGGTAAAGGCTCTCTAAACCAAGCTGCGGGTAAAGTGCGCACTAAAACCAGTCGAAAAAACTGAATGAAATAAGTGTTGTACCAGCGAGGCGCAAAGGTTTTTGTTATTATCATTTGTGAGTTCGACTTAGTGTTAGTAGAGCTAAGCATTATACTGAAATTTGATTAATAATGAAGACCTGAATTCCGGTAGCGATTAGAACTTATGTTCCCACTTTATATAAGCATCAAAATGAGTGTAGTTTGTTTGTTCGATGGTTGAATCGGTAATGATAAACCCCGTGGTAAAACGTGAATCAAAAGCGATAAATTTGTATTGGCTATCAAGTTGTAAAACATCTTCTGCAACTTTAGAAACAGGGTTTCCTAGATTAATATCATCAGGGTAATGATCAATATTGTCAGTATTGAGTTGTAGTTTTCTGAACTTAAACTGCCAGCTGTTTCCTGCTTTTGTTTGGATTAAAACAGTGGCAACTAAGGTTTGTGCATCATTATCGTAAGTAGAACCGATAGTGCGGTGATAATAACGGTAACCTGAATGATAAGTTCCATGTTCATAAAAACAATTAAGTGCTGTTGAGCCTGTACCGCCGCAAGCCGTTTGAGTATCAGTGTGTTCTACGCTCGTAAAAATACGTTGATTGAATAAAGTGAAACGTGTCTCAATGCCATACATATTAGCTTTATCGGTAATAATTCCAGCATTAGGGGATCCATCTTCACCAATAGTCTGTAAATAGATGGCATATGGTAAATCAAATACAGTATCAGACCAGCGAATATCGTAACCAGCAAGGTGGTTGCCTTGATAGGTATTTAAGGCAGAGTTGCAATTAGGTTGACCATTTGCACATTCTTGTCCATTAAACAGAATGTTAAAAAAATCTTTTATTGAACTAGATTGTTCTTTGCCAGCCCATTGAAATGACCAAGAAGTACCTAGTTCTAAACCACGAAAAGGTCGAATAGTCGTGCGAGTGCTCCATAATAATGTATCAGGTACAGCACGTTCACTTTCAAGTTGTGCCATTTGTGCGGTAAAGCTCCATGGGCCAATCCAGCTTAACCAAGGCGTTTTAAATGCGTCTGAACTGTCTCGATTAATGCTTATGGCAGGTAAAGCTCTTGAGTTAGTGGATAATATTAAACTTGTATCTACACCAGGCCCCCACCAACGCTTTATTGCACCAGCTATGACTACCCAGTTACCTAGCTTATAAGCAAGATAGCTGCCATCTAAATTAGTCTTTCTTTCTTGATTTAGCTCAGGGCTATCATTTAAACCTAAGCGATAATTTGCTTGTATTTTACCAGCAAAATTACCAGAAATGACTTCTTGAGATAATGATATGTCACCTTGATCAAATGAGTTATTACCAAAGCTAGTAAAACGATTTTTATTATTAGCTAAGTAAATTTTTTGTTTAGTGGTGTTGCTATGGTTTATGGAGTATTTTAAATTAAAACGTATATGGCTCAGTGCTTGACGCTGCATTGCAGATAATGCTGAAATATCAGCTGATAAGATATCATTTTTAATGGCATTCCACATTAAAGGATAGGTAGTAACAGGGGCTGAAATTACTCCTGCATCAGCTAGTAATTGAATATCATTTCTCAAACTTAAGTCGTCTAGCTCTACCCAAGGCGCAGCAATTATACTTCGAATAATAATAGTATTTAGTAATAATAAATAAAATAAGATCAAACTAGGTTTGAACAGCATGAATTGATCCTGACTCTTTGAAAAAGGATTTGGTTAATAGGGTACACGCAAAGTAATAAAACGAGGGAAATTGTAACAGTATTACGCCTAAGATCTCCAGAGCAATCGCACTAATATATTTGTATAAATTTTAGCTGGTAATCATTATCCCAACAGCAGATCACAGCACATAAAGTAATAAAAAACATGTTATCAACTTTATGTCATTACTACTTTTTAATGCGTGGGGCAGCAATACCTTTAAAGAGGTCGGGAATAAACGCCCTCCTACATACTTTCTGAGCTAAATACATAGGTACGTAATATAATTATTGTATCTATAATTCTTTTGGTTTCAATAGTAGTCAGTTATTATTATTTGTTTGAAGATATTCATATATTAAATGACAAAAATAGCCACAATACCGAAAAGAATTTTATTTATTCCAGTTTCCTCTCCATCAGGTATTGGTGAATATGCGCGCTCTATGATTATTGCTAAAGCTTTATTAGACTGCTGGCCAAAGTGTGAAATTCATTTTATTTTGAATAATAAGGTCAATTATTTAGCTGATTGCCCGTACCATGTACATACTTGCCAAGGGTCGGCGACTAAAGATTCGGCAACAGTCAATAAAGTAATTACAACTTTGCAGCCTGATTTGGTGATCTTTGATGCTGCAGGACGTGCCAAGCAATTTAAACAAGCTAAACAGGTGGGAGCAAAAGTTGTTTTTATCTCCCAGCATAGTAAAAAGCGCGCTCGTGGTTTAAAACTTAATCGTTTGTTTTATACCGATATGCACTGGGTGGTTCAACCTGATTTTTGTATTCAAGAGTTAAGCTGGTGGCAACAAGCAAAACTGGCTGTATTTTCTAAAGTTATACCAAAGAATATAGGTCCTGTATTTGACTTACCGTCTACTGAAACACAGACAAAAATATTGACACAATTCGATCTTGAAGAGCAGTCATTTTTTCTTTTTAATGCTGGCTCAGGTGGTCATCAAGTTTCAGGAACTTTAGCCGCAGATACTTATTATCAGGCTGCACAGTTATTTCATCAACAAACTAAAGTTAAAGTAATTATGGTATTTGGTAGTAATTACCCTAAAAGCTTGCCGAGTAAAAGTTCAGGTGTGATTTGTTTAAGTAACATTGATAATGAAAGCTATATGGCGCTATTAATTGCCGCACAAGGCAGAGTTATTAGTGCTGGAGATACTCTGTTACAAGCAATTTCTTTGCATAAACCCTGTGTTGCAGCAGCAGTTTCTTCTGATCAACCTGCACGTTTGAAACGTTGCAATGATGAAAAACTAGTACTATGTGCGTCACCTACAGCGGACAGTTTAGTTCAACAAGCTATGTTGCTTGTGCCTGTACAGGGTGATAATGCAATATCACTAACGTTGGAGAAAAATATGGCAAAGTTAGCACCACAAAGAGGGCTTAAGACTATTTTAGATGATTTTATGTTGTTATTTGGAAGTGCCACTAGACAGGAAAAACAATGAAAAATATTGTGATTGTTATTGATAGTTTATCAGGTGGTGGCGCTGAACGAGTGATGATTAGTTTGGCTACAGAGTTAGTACAACAAGGACATAAATTAACTATTTTGTCGCTAAGTAGTCGTCGTGATTATGACATCCCTAAAAATATAACCGTAGACTATTTATTTAATGGTAAAGCATCTAAAATTGATAGGTTTTGGCGAATAAAATCTAGTGTTAGGCGTTTAGAATCATGGTTTAGTAACGCCCAGGTAAACACTAAGCCTTTTGATTTAGTGTTGTCTAATTTAGATCGCAGTAATAATTTATTATGTAAAAGTAATGTTTCTTTTGTTTATTATATAGTGCATAACAGTATTGAAGAAGAACTTAAAAGGCAGAAAAAATTAGGTCCTTTGGCTTATTGGTATTTATTTAAATCTAAAAAAAATCTAAATCAAAAAAAGTTGATATCTGTATCTAAAGGTATCGCTGAAGAAATCAATAGAAGTTCTTTAATTACTCCTGATGAAATTAAAACAATTTATAACCCTTTTGATATTGAAGATATCCAAGAAAAAGCTTCAATTGAAAATGATGCCATACCAACAGATCCTTATATTATTCATGTTGGGCGTTTAGCAAAACAAAAACGGCATGACGTTTTATTTGAAGCTTTTTCTAAAGTGAATACTAACGTCAAGTTAGTGCTTTTATGTAACAAACCCAATAAGGCCTTAACGTTAGCAAAAAAATATGGTATTGAAGAACGCGTTATTCTGCCAGGCTTTCAAAGTAACCCCTATAACTGGATAAAGCAGGCAAAAGCGTTAGTGTTAAGTTCTGATTATGAAGGATTTGGTAATGTGCTAGTGGAAGCTATAATTTCAGAAACAAAAATAGTCAGTGTTGATTGTCCTCATGGTCCTAATGAAATTCTAACTGGTGATTTGGCTCAATATTTAGTACCAAGAAGAAACCCTGAGAAATTAGCTAAGGCTATTAATCAAGTATTAATGGATAAAATAAAATTAGATAATGCTGAAATACTAACAAAAGTTAATGCAAAACATATTGCTATGCAATATTTATCGTTAATATAAGTTTGCTAATCTTTAACTCCAACTATCCATTGAGCTACGACGACGAGCAAAAAATCGAGGTAAAACTAAACCAAGTAGCAAGCCAACGCCTAAAACAATAGCACCATTATAAAAGCGTTGTGTTAAAACTTTAGTGTCTTGATCTTTTACTTTACTTTGGGTTTCTTTGAGTTGTTTTTCCACTTTCTTTAGTTGAGAGGATAATTTATTTTTGTCTTGATTGAGTATTTCAACTGAACTTTTAAGCTCATTAAGCTCTCCGTCAAGTTGATTGGTGTAATCACTACTTGTAACTACTTTTCTATTTAGTTCTGTAACGACAAAACGTAACCCTGGTTTAAGCGTAATATATTTTGTTTCTACCCAAGTAACGCGTTTTTTGTCATCAACAATTTCACTGTATCCTTTGTCTGACTTTCCTGTGGTTTGTATTTTTGCACCAGCGTTGATGGTTCCTAGAATGCGATAATTAGTACCAGGACCCGCATGCATAAATATGGTTAAGTCGTCTGAAATATAAACTTGCTTGCCTTTAGATAAAGAGTTTTCAGGTAAAGCCTCTTCTTGGGCTTGAACAACGGTAAAGGCAGAAAAGGTGATGAAAAAACCGATCACACCTTGCTTAATTTTTTTTCTTAGGTTTTTAGTCAAAATACTCATGCGGTAACCAATAGGTAAAAGTAAATCATTGAAAGGGTGATATTATGTGTTTGACGCTTTTATATCAAGCTTTTGATAGTAATATAAAATTGAGTATCTAGCTTAACAAGGTGTATGCTATTAAATATCCTAAAATTGAAGTTTGAGAAACATGACCACAGAGATAGAACTTAAATATCAATTGTCAGTAAACAGTAAGGAAAACAAGACTGTTGTTGATGATATAACCGCCATGCTTAAAGCACAAAATGTATTTTTTGAAATAAACCAATATCAGCTGGCGAATGATTATTTCGACACTGAGAGTTTGGTTTTAAGGAAAATGGATTTTGGCTTGCGAATACGTATCAAAGAACATCAATATGAACAAACCATTAAAACGGCAGGTAAAGTTGTTGGCTGCTTGCATCAACGACCAGAATATAATGTTGATATAGCTACCAAACAGTTAGATTTATCTTTGTTTGATAAGAGTATTTGGCCTGATAATACTGACATTAAAGCGTTAGAAGATAACTTATCTGTGATTTTTTCGACTAATTTTTTTCGTCAAACTTGGTTTATTCATCAAGATGAAAGTGTGATTGAATTAGCACTAGATCGAGGCGAAATATTTACTAAATTAAATGAGCCAATGCAACAAATCAATGAACTAGAAATAGAATTGGTAAGCGGTAATGAGCAAGCACTTTTTATATTAGCAAAGCAATTGAGTGCCGTTGTGACAATGACACCGGGTAAATTAAGCAAGGCAGCTCGCGGTTACAAGTTATATTACGATCGAAAAAACATTAATCAAACTCGGCTATGAAGATTAAACAGGACAACTTGAGGATGATGTAAAGACCTCGACGATGACGTTTAAAGGATTCCTAAGTTATTGACTATTGCTTGTATTAACATGCTCAATGAGTTCATCCATTAACTTTCTTTTTATTTCAAGTTGTTGTTCTGCTTTTAAACCATACTTTTCAGCTAATACTTGGTAATCCTCGGGCGCTAAACTGACAGTGAGGCGAGGACGTTTAGGGCGTTTATTAATAACTAGACCTAAAATATCTCGAATTTGATCTGATGGGCTTAAACCTGCATCAAGTGCTTCTTTTCTAATTGAAAGTTGAATTTTTTCATCCATATCAAAAGCAACTTGCACTGCTTTTATTGCTTTCATCGAAGATTGCCATTTGTCAGGCACTTGTTTAGTCATATTCTAACTCGCTGAATACATATCAATAATATCTGCTAATGGTCTGAATAAGGTGAGGAATACCTCAGTATCTCCATCTTGCCAAACTTCTATGTCTAAGCCTTTACTTTGATCTTCGTTATACAAATTGTAAAGTTCAAATTGTTCACCACTATCTTTACCCTCATATGCACTGAGGCTTTCGCTACGATGGTCTTTGCGATGAAAATAGCCTACTTTTGCAAAAGTAGTTTGTTGGTATTGTTCACAACTCCAACTACTTGTGTGTTCGTTATCAGCTTTTCGATCAAGAAATGCCTGTCCTGGCTCATCAAAGATTTCAGAAAAACGCTCTAAATCAAATAATGTTTCCACATCATCATGTTCTATCTTTAAAGAAAACTTTAACTCAGTTGAATCATCAACATCTAAAGACAAAAAGATTAAAAGTTCATTACTCCCTTGCAATGTCCATTCTGATTGCGTGCTGTTTTCATACTCGTAGCTATTTATTGCGGTTACTTGCAATTGCTGACCGCGTAAGACCTCAGGTAGAGCAAAACTGTCAGTTAAAACAATAATATCACCTACCAGAAGCTGGTCTACCTGTGTCAACTTACGTTGCTCTTGATCTGTTTTATTAAATATTTTCTTGAAAAAGCTCATGAAATGCCCTAAGTAACGAATAATAAACTTGTTTAGGTAGGTCGGATTTTTATCCAAAAAAGGGGTAATGAATTCCCCCTCCCCTACAAAGACGTTTTATATGTTCTTAATTGAACCACATAAGTACGCTTATTTCTGCTTCGCTTTAATACGATCTAAAACAGAATTAGCGCTGCTTTCTTGTGAGCCAATGCCTGCTGCTTTTAACTGCGCTGCAAGTGAAGTATCTGAATCTTCAGATTCAAGTATTTCAGCCGCTTTCATTTTGTCATCAAATTTTTGCTGTTTAGCTTTGATGCGTTCTAATGAATCTTTAGCACTAAGTAGTTTTGAGTTACTTGATGAAAAATTATCAGTAATTGCAGATGTTGCTTTTTGTACGCTTTCTGTCGTTTTTACCATAGATAACTGGCGTTTATGCTCAGTGACTTGACGTTCACTTTTCTTAACTAACTCTTTCAACCTGTCGGAATTACCTGAAAAGCTATCATGGGCTTGCTGTTGTGTTGCTAAGTCGCTTTCTAGCGTTGCAATTTTTTCAGCAACAGCAAGGGCTAACGTTTCGTCACCTTTTTCTAATGCTTGTCCTGCATATCCTTCGTGTTCGCTGATTTCTTTTTCTAAACGAGCGACTTCACGTTGTGCTGACATTTGTTCAGCCATTACTCCTGTTAAATCGCGCTTTGCTTTAGTTAAGTGATTTTCAGCATCACGAATTTCTTGTTCAAAAATGCGGGTGGCATTAGCATCAATAATAGCTTCGCCTGCTTCTGAAGCACCACCGCGGATTGCGGTCATAATTTTTTTAAATATACTCATAATTTTTCTCCTAAACTATTTGAAACATGCTGTTGTTTTAGCTTGTTCTATCGCAATAAAAGCTGTTCTACAGTAAGTAGTCACTCATATCGTCAATAACTTCTAAGGCGTTATTACTTAATACGGCTAGCTCGTGCTCTATGTCTTCAAAATTTGAATTAATAGAAAGTGCGCCAAAAACGACATATTTATCACCAATTTTTGAAAAAGATGATAACGGCATGGGAATATTCATTTCCAACATGCTTTCGTGCATTGTGGCTATACAGCCCGGTTTCACTTCATCAGTACCCCAAAGGTAGCTAATGGCGAGTATTTGATCGTCAGTTACTGAAACAAAAATAGGTAACTCTTCTCGGCCCAGTATAGTGATTTGCAGTACATCGACTTCACCTGAAATTGGTTGACAGTCAAAAGTCATCCCTGTGTCTGAATTGTCTGCCAAGCTATTTAAATGATCGGCTATAGTATGAATGTTCATGTATTTCCTATCCTTTTTTACTCTATTATCTATGAAAGATGACATAATATGTCTTCGGGGTTAAATTTAGCAGCTTGACATATTATGTCAAGCGTTTTTTGTTGTTTCTTTATTTTCTGCTACTTGAAATACGTTACTCTTTACTATTGTATTCCTTGTTGATCCTGCCAAGCTTTTTGATGAAGTTGGTAAAGGGTATGACTACCTAATGTGTTTATGCCAATGCTTTCTTTATCAAGATAAAAGTCATTTGGAAAAATGAAAGCAGCTTTTAACATATCTAAATTGAGCCACGTATGGTGAACAGGCAATTTTTCTAATTTGGTTAACCTAGTTAACGGACTAGCTCCTACTTTTGCAGCGATAGTCCAACCCCATTCACCAAAGCTTGGTACATTGTCGTGATACTGTTGAACATGAACAAAATTAGCAGCATCTAATGTTTTTCCTATTGAAATAAAGGAATCTTTAGCATGATAAGGACTTGTGGACTGAATAGCGATCAAGCCGTCGCCGCTAAGTAGTTGCTTCAATCGAGCATAGAAATTAACAGAATAGAGTTTATTAAGATCTGGATGGCTAGGATCGGGTAAATCAACAATAATTGCATCAAACATTTGTCCCGATTTTAGTAACTCATTGATAGTGATAAAAGCATCACTTCGCAATATTTTGACGCGTTTGTCCTGTAAGCTATTTTCATTTAAATCGCTAATTTTTCGAGCGAGGTTTTCATTTAAATGTTGTTCAGGTTTTTGAAAAATATCAATTAATTCGTTGTCTAAGTCGATCAAAGTTACTGTTTTAGGGTTATATTTCAATACATCCCTTAATGCTAAACCATCACCACCACCAATGATCAAAACATTATCATGGCGAGCAGAGCCGGCTAAAACGGGTGCGACTAAATAATCGTGATAAATATGCTCATCAAGTGAAGAAAACTGTAAGCGGCCATTTAGGTAAAAATTAATAATATTTTTTTGTGCATTGCCTGAACTCAAGCCCATGTTTCGCTCGGTAAAGGTGAGTTGTTGGTAGTGCGTTTTTTGGCTATGTACCACTTTGTCTAAATAGAGCAAACTGTTCATTTGATTGAGCCATTGATTACCATAATTAAACATCAAAAAAATAATCAGCGCTAATACAATATGCAAACTGACAAATGTTTTCTGCCATTTTAACTTGTGCCAATAACGTAAGATAAAAAATGAACCCGCAATTAAATTTAAACTAGCTGTTAATGCCGCAGCTTTGCTTATATCAATACTTAATAAAAAAAGTACCCAAATAGCTGCACCTAAACCTGCTCCAATATAGTCTGCGCCATAAATTGTGCCTAAATTGTTAGCTAAGTGCTGACCATGAATTTGTTCGCGAATACGGGCAATTAAAGGGATTTCCATGCCAATAAAAAAACCTAACATAACGCCGAAAAAATAAGGACTATTGATCGCTAGAAAACTTAACTGATTAAAAATTCCACCTTGGGGTAGCATGTCGGGCGGCAATGCAAACATATCAGCAATAACATGTGGCAGTGTTTGTGTGATGGCGATTAATGCGCCAATAAACAAAATAGCACTAGCGCCTAGCAAGGCAATAATTAACTCTAAATAAACAAAGCCATTGAAAGCACACTGTACTTTTCGAGCGGCAAAAGCTCCTAAGCCCATAGACACTATCATTAAGCCAATCATAGTGTAGATGGTACTTTCCATCACCCCAAGCACTCGGCCTGCGTAATGTGATAGTAGGTATTCGTAAATTAATCCACAACCAGCTAATACTGCCATTGTTAGAATCAATAAGGTATCGTCGATAAGGCGAGAGGAGGTTGAGGAAGTCATGTAACCATATGTATAATCTTTATTAAAACTTAGAGCCTAGACTCTAAGTACTAGGCCATTAACGCCGTTAAAATTAGGGCGATTGAGATACTGGTCGCCATTTCAATACTGGCAACACCAATGTTATGTTGTTGGTCTACTTCTTCTACTAAATTAATACCCCATAAAACAATACGTTTAGCGAGAGAGGTCAGTAGCGCAACGAGTAAAGTCATTAAGATGCCAAATACTAACCAGCCAATAAGGTTCATCACTAATGTTTCAGGGCTATAAACGAGAAAATGACTAGCGGCAGTAACGGCTAAAGCGGTACTTATTACTTGTCCACTATAACGTATAGCAAGCGCTATTTGCCCACCGCTTAACGCTTCTTGTAAGCAGTCTTCTTGGTTGTTTGTTGCATATTTTCTTTCTCTAATGCGAGTAACTAAAACTAACACAGCTTGAGCAACCACAAAGCCACTCGTAATGGCAATGAAAGTGGCAACATTTAAACCATCTACCCAAAGTAATACTGCACGAATAATAATAGCTGTTGCGATAGCTCCTGCGGCATCAATAATACCTATGGATAGGTTTTTCTCTTTTATGAGTTCAGTTTTATTTAAATGTTGTAGCGCTATTTTATCTTGAATAACACGACCGACTTTAATTAACACTAAACCATAAGTACCATATGCCAACATACCAATGATTTCCATCATATAGCTTGATGCATTCTCGCCAGTAATAGCACCCGTTAACACAAGACCTAAGGCTAAAATGCTACCTGCAACACTAACACCAAAAGCAAAATTATCTTTTTGGGCTAACTCTTCTGTACTATTTACTTGACTTGTTAACCCTAACAAAAAACGCATAGCACCTAAAAGTATAATCGCAATTGTAATGTCTATGGCTAAATAAATTAGCAGTTCTTGATTAACACCAACGAGCTCAATTAATGTATTCATAGTATGTATATTCCTATTACTTGTTACTTACCACGACGGAAGCTGCGTGACGTATTGGTGTTAGAGTTTCTAAAGCTAGAGCTTTTTTTAGATTTACTAGCATAGCTGCTTTTTTTCGCGGTATTACTTCTAAAGCGGTTAGCACTTGTTTGAGCCGTTTTACTTTTACCTGATAGACTTGAAGAGCCAGTGCGATTTTTACTATAAGGGCTAGTGTATCTTTGTCCTTTGCTGGCAAAAGATTTTTTAGTACGTTGATCCAGTTTAGTTTGTTTGTTTAACTGGCTTGGTGAACTATAACGAGTTCTCCCATAATCATTATAATAACTGTAATTTCTATTTCGTCCCCAGTCACTGTAATAAGTAGGGCGACCAAATACATTCCCCATCATTGAATACATGCCATACCACGCCCAAAAAGACATGCCATTGCTGCCAGTTTGCCAATTTCCGTAGCTTGGGTTACCAATAAGTTGTTCTCCAGTACCAAAATCTTGGGCATTGTTAGCCGTTTGGCTCTGTGCTTTGGATAAAGAATTAACGCGTGGCAACTGTCCGTCAGACATATCGGCTAAAACATTTAAGGGATCACTTAAGGCATCTGAATATAGTACAGGATCGGCTGCCTGATAAATATTGAGCAACTCATCATAAAGCGCTTGGCTAGAAGTAAACATTTGAGGTTGATTTTTTGCTGTGTTGATACGATCGAGCAAGGCGATATACATAGGGCCTTGTGTTGAGGCATCTTTTTTAAACTCATTAACCAAAGCCGATAAACTCGGCTTTTGAGCTGAAACTTTATCAGCGTATTGATGAATCAAATTAGCATTGCGTACTTGCTTATTATTTAAAGCATCACCTAACTGCGTCACTCTTTGTTGCGTAATGGGTAATTGTTGTAATGCTTGTTCTTTAATTGGATCTCCACAAGCAGACAATAAGAAAATAGTGAGCACTAACATTGATCTAGTGCATATTTTCTTAAATAACTGTTGAGAAAAAGGATGTATTGACCTTTGCATTGCTGCCATCATCTCCATAAAAATGCTATGTTATTTCAATTGGTATTATTTTTAAATCATATCTTAAACGATAGCAATTTAATTGAATTGGAATCTATGTCACATTAATAGCACTGATGACATATTATGTCTATGTTTTATCTTATCAAAATCAAAAGGAATACTCTTGCCTCTTTCCCCTTTATCAACATTTAATGATAATAAGTTACTGAAACAGCAGCAACAAAAAAGTTGGCAGCAGTATAGTCAGCAGCATCCTCAAAGCTATCAAGTTTTAACGTCGCAGCAGCTTGAGCACTTTAAAATTGCGATTACCTTGAGTGATTTTGTCTTAACTAGTGCATTACAAGCACCTGAATTAGTCATCGAGTTATTTGTAAGTAAAAATGTCTATCTGCTAACAACACCGCTTTATGCTGATTTGCTCGAAGACTTATTAACTGACTGTCAAAGTGAAGAGCAATTACATCGATTCTTAAGGCGTTTTCGTTTACAGCAAATGGTAAATATTGCCATTGCGGATTTGGTACTTGATATTAAGCTTGAAAAATCGTTGGAAAGACTATCTTTATTAGCTGATGCATTAATTCAAAATAGTCTTAACTGGTTAACACAATTTTTCCAAAACAAGTGGGGTACACCAACAAATGCAAGTGGTGAAACTCAGCCTTTGCTTGTGTACGGTATGGGGAAACTTGGCGGTAAAGAGCTTAATTTTTCATCTGATATTGATTTAATTTTTGTTTATCCTCATAGCGGAGAAACACAAGGATGTAGACGTAGTTTAGACAACCAACAATTTTTTACTCGTTTAGCACAAAAACTTATTACCTCGTTACATCAGCACACAGCAGATGGTTTTGTGTATCGTGTTGACATGCGTTTGCGACCTTTCGGAGAAAGCGGGCCGTTAGTGTTAACCTTCAGTGCAATGGAAGATTATTATCAAGATCAAGGTCGTGATTGGGAACGTTATGCCATGCTTAAGGCGCGTGTTATTCCTTCACTAAATTCTTTACTAAGTCCTTTACCAAGCTCTTTACCAAGTAATGATGACCATTACCATCAAGAATTATCAGCACTGTTACGGCCTTTTGTTTATCGCCGTTATATAGATTTTAGTGTTATTGATAGTTTACGTCGAATGAAAAGCATGATTTCGCAAGAGGTTAGACGCAAGCAATTAATCAATAATATTAAACTAGGTGCTGGTGGTATTCGTGAAATTGAATTTATTGTGCAAGTCTTTCAACTCATTCGTGGTGGTAGAGTAAAAGAATTACAACAGCGACGATTACTTACGGTGTTGCCTGAGTTGGTCATTGCAGGTGAAATGAAAGAAGACAGTAAGCTTGTATTAGAAAATGCCTATTGCTTTTTGCGTCGTGTAGAAAATATCTTGCAAGCATTAGCTGACAAGCAAACACAAACTTTACCTGATAATGACCTAGATAAACAAAGGCTATTACAAGTGCTTAATTTTGATTCTTGGGATAATTTTATTCAAATATTAGAAGCGCATATGAATGGCGTACATGAAAAATTTGATCAGTTAATTGGTATTGAAAGCCCTAATCACCAAGTAGAAGATCAACATTGGAGTACGTTATGGCATAGTCGCTGGAGTGATGACGAATCAATCGCTTGGCTTGAACAAGAACAAGCGGCACAAAATACCATTGCTTGGAATAGCGAAAGTGTTTGGCGTTTGTTATCAGATTTTAGAAATGATGTTGGAAAACGTAGTATTGGCAGCAGAGGTCGCCAAGTATTAGATAAACTAATCCCGCAGCTTATTTGTCATATACAGCAAGCAAAACAGGCTGAGTTTGTGCTTGAGCGAGTCTTACATATTTTTAAAAGAATCGTCACTCGTACTGCTTATTTAGAATTACTCTTTGAAAATGAAGGCGCGTTAAAACAGCTTATTCACTTATGTCAAGCCAGCAGTTGGGTGACAGAGTATATTGCTAAATATCCTATTTTGTTAGATGAATTAATTGATCCTACTTTATTGCATAACCCGCCGCAGTTATCTGCATATGGTTTGGAGTTACGCGAAAGTATGTTACGTATTCCAGAAGAAGATCTTGAAGCACAAATGGATGGTTTACGTTTATTTAAGCAGGCACAACAATTACGTATTGCGGCTGCCGATATTGCTGGTGTATTAGATGTAAAAAAGGTGAGTCAGCATTTAACGGCACTAGCCGAATCAATTATTAATGAAGTGATTAATATTGCTTGGCAGCAGGTGGTAAATCGTTTTGGATCTCCTAAGTCAACCCTAGAGCAAGATCATAATGGTAAAGGCTTTGCTGTTATAGCCTATGGAAAAATGGGGGGTAAAGAGCTCAGTTATGGTTCAGATCTCGATCTTGTTTTTGTTCACCATAGTCCAGAAGGGGATGAAACAACGGGTTTGGCCAATGGTGAAAAAGTCGTATCAGCGAGCCAGTTTTATATGAAATTAGCTCAGCGTATTATGCATATTTTTAATACACGTATGAATAGCGGCATTTTATATGAACTAGATATGCGTTTACGTCCTTCAGGAAATTCGGGTGTATTAGTTATACACATCAACACTTTTGCTCAATATCAACAAGAAGATGCATGGATATGGGAGCATCAAGCACTTGTTCGAGCTCGGGTTGTTTATGGAAATAACACCATCACAGATCAATTCGACAAAATTCGTGCGCAGGTGTTATGTCAAAAAAGAGATCCTACACATTTAAAGGCAGAGGTGAGTAACATGCGTGAAAAAATGCGTAACCATCTTGATAAGTCTACAGATCAACTTGTTGATATAAAACAAGGGGAAGGAGGCTTAGTTGATATAGAATTCTTAGCGCAATATTTAGTGTTATTACATGGTCATCAGTTTGAAAGTTTAACTGAACGTTGTGATAATTTAGGTATTTTTAAATTACTTACTCATTTTAAAGTACTAACTGAGGATGAGCGAAATCTGTTAGTAGATTGCTATCAAAAGTTAAGGGAGCATGGCCATAAAGCCACATTACAAAATGAAGCTTTGCTAATGGTTCAAAGTTCATCAACCAAGCAAAAACAGGTGGTTTCGTTGTGGCAGAAGTTTCTGCCTAGCGAATAATTGCTCTATCTTAATGGAATGCATTCTTCTTCAAGATAACTAGGAGGTTCATTAACAAAAACTAAGGTTCGTTGACGATAACAAAAATAACTATTGATACCTTCTGGAAAATGTCCTGATACAGCTTGCCCTATTTTTTTAGCTGCTTTTAATATATTACTTTCAATGCGAAAAGGCTCTTTAACGATAAAGTCTTTATTGATCCACCAAAGAATTTCAAGGCCATCGTTACCTGCATATTCAACAAGTTTTTGGTAAAGCGTTTCTCCTTTTCTAAAAGGTCTTGATGCTTCTGTGCCACTCCAACTCTTACGAAAAGGGCGAACAATCATTTTTCTTGCTTGTAATATTTCTACAATATCGCCGTGAGGCTCAGGTAAGAAAATAACATTGTTTATTATTTTTCTTTCTTCTTTATCTCCATATATTTTTGCATAGAAATTAGAAAGCCCATCTGCCGCAGAGTTTTTTGATATAACTTTTGGCTGAAGTGCTGGATCTGTCTGTGTTTCAGACATGGCTTCTTTGCTTTTAACTTCAGCAGATGATACTTGTTGCTCTTCGGAGTCTGCAGAGAGCAACACATCTTTATAAATAAAAAAAGCAACGGCTAGCCCGATTAAAACAACCGCTAAAATAGCATTTCGAATCCAAAAGCCCATGATGAATTAAATTCCAATTGGTAAAATATTTTATATAATGTTTATACCATACAAAATAGTTACCCATTTTTCAAAGAATTATCTAACCCATTTTTTTATAGCGTTACTTGTAAAGTGACGGTGCTTGGGAATCAGGGCGTGTTTTAAAGCGTCGATGTAACCACATATATTGTTCTGGTTTTTGTAAAATAGCTTTTTCTAATTCCTGATTTACTCTGATTAAGTCGGCTTCATCGTCTTGGCTAGGAAAGTTTTCTAATGGTGCGGATATTTTGATGGTATAGCCACTGTCATCATCATTTCTAGTGGGAACTATCATCATAGTATCAACATTTTTTTGTCGAGCAAAAATTAACGTTCCCGTTGTTGTTGCTGTTTCTTTTACACCAAAGAAAGGCACAAATAAGCTGCGATTTCTGCCATAGTCTTGATCTGGTAAATAAACACAAGCCTCGCCATCTTTCAGCGCTTTAATTAACCCTTTAACATCCTTTTTACCTAGCATGTATTTGTTTGAACGACCACGTCCACGAAATTGAAAATATTCCATTAGTTGATTATTGTGAGGACGATAAAATACGACCATAGGATGACCATAACCAATGCCACGTGCACTCATTTCAGCACTTAAGTAGTGCATTGCTAACAAAAGAACGCCTTTACCTTCTCGTTGTGCTTTATTTATATGTTCAACACCGACAACATTGATTTTTCGTTTTACTCGCCAATTAGGCCACCACCATCCCATGCCCGTTTCAAAAAGTGCGATACCTGTATTTTCAAAGTTTTTCTTTAAAATGCGTTGACGTTCTTGCTCGCTCATTTCGGGAAAGCACAGTTTCAAATTAACATTCGCAACATGTTTTCTTTTTGAACCTATCTTATAAAGTAAGCGACCTAGTAAGCGTCCTAAGCCTAGCTGCCATTTATAGGGTAACCATGAAATGCTATAAAGAATAAAAACGCCCAACCAAGTTAGCCAGTATTTTGGTAGTAAAAAAGCTAATTTAAAATTAGGTTGTAAAACTTTGTTTTTACTCACAGTACTTTTCTCTTTAAAACACGCTAAGAAATATTTCTAGCGTTGATTATTTATGCCGCTAATTATATCGGTTAATTATCATAGTATGAAAGAAGAACCTGCTATTTTTGTTAAAAAGTGCCGTGAAGCTTCTATTATTTTCAAGTAGAATGTGAAAATCACAAGTTACTTTAATTCATGAGAATGCTTAATGGATACCCAGATTCGCCAAAATGAAACGAAAGAAATTGAGTTAATTATTGGCAACTCTAATTCAAATTTTTCAGGTGTAACCTCAACAATGTTGCAATTACTATCTGAACAACAAAAGTTAATTAATCTAAGAGTTATGGGTAAGCATTATTTACCAGATGAATCTTTGAGTATTAGTTTTTGGCAAGTGGCTAAACTGTGTAGAAAAACATTATCTGATGGCCGTTTTAGAATTTTTCATGCTCGTCGTGTTGATGAAATGATGCAAGCTTTGTTATTAAAAGTGATTTTTCGCGCCAAAATTAAAATTGTTTTTAGTAGTGCCGCGCAACGTAAACGATCAGGCTCTACCGTGTGGTTAACAGATAGAATGGATGCGGTATTAGCAATGTGTAATGCCTCGAATAGCTATTTGCACCGAAGCCCTGATGCTGTTATTTATCATGGTGTGAAGGCCGATGTTTACCTTCCTCCAGAAAATAAAACAAATGCATGGCAAGCATTGAATCTTTTACCTGAGTCAACTCAAAAAGGTACATTAGGTATTGCCATTTTAGGCAGAGTTAGAGCGCAGAAAGGAGTGCATCTTTTTGTTAAAGGCTGTATTGAGGTTCTTAATAAATATCCTGATTATACAGCAGTTGTTGTCGGCTCTATTAGTTCAAGCAATGAGGGTTTTGTTAAAGACTTGCAGGCAGAAATTGAAAAAGCAGGTTTAAGTCAGCGTATAGTTTTTGTAGGAGAGCAGGACTTTGCTGATATTCCAAAAATATTTAGTGCCCTATCGTTAGTTGTTGCCTTAAGTGATAATGAAGGCTTTGGTTTAACAATTATTGAAGCGATGAGTAGTGGGGCAGCAGTACTTGCTAGCGAAGCTGGCGCATGGCCAGAAGTTGTTCGTGCAGGGAAAGATGGTTATGTGGTGCCTGTAAACGATTTGGCTGCGGTTGTTGATAAAATGGATTTGTTATTGAGCGACCAAGACAAACTAGCACAAATGGGAGTTAATGGCCGAGAGCGAGTACTTGAGCATTATTCGGTTCAGCGAGAAGCTAAACAGTTAGTAGATTTTTTTAGAAACTTAATGAATCCTGCATCTTGAGATAGTTCGGATAAAAAAGAGCCATAATTATGGCTCTTTTTTCTTATAAACTCATATATAGATTAAGCTTTATTTTTTAGCCATTAAACCTGAGTTGATAGCCGTAATATCTTCATCGGTAATGGTGCCGCCAGCACGTTTTAATAATAGTACATTTTGAATATACCCATAACGTGTTGATGATAAGTTACGTTTTGCGTTGTATAGATTACGTGTGCTATCTAATACATCCACAATAGTACGAGTACCTACTTCAAAACCAGCTTCTGTCGCTTCTAATGCTTTTTTGGCACTAAGTACAGATTGTTCTAAAGCTTTAATACCTGAAATAGTAGCTACAACCGTATTGTAAGCGTTACGGGTGGTACGAACAACGCCACGGTGAGTTTGCATTAAGTCTTGGCTAGCTAGTACAAAACGACTTTGCGCCTGACGAACACTGCTTTGAATTGCGCCACCTGAATAAATAGGTACATTTAGCGTTACCCCAACAGAGTAGCTATCAAAAAAGGGGGTTTCATCAAAATCTTGTGTTACCCCTTGTGTAACAATGCTAGTTTGACTTTTACCACTGCCCCAATTACCACTCAAATCTAAAGTAGGGTAATGACCTGCACGAGCTATATTGATACTGTCTTTTGCCAAATCAATACCAACTTTAGCCGCGATTAAATTTAAGTTTTTTGCTTCTGCTGATTTTTGCCATTCATCTGCACTGTTTGGGTTAGGTGTTGTTGTACTAAATCTATCTGTATTTAATGTGTTGATATTACGAGGATAGGTGTTGGTAATAACACGTAATTCTTCTTCAGCATTAAAGATAGAGTTTTCAGAGCGAATTTCTTCTGTAACCGCGTTGTCATATTGTGCTTGCGCTTCATGTACATCGGTAATAGCGGTTAAACCCACTGAAAAACGTTGTTTGGTTTGTTCAAGTTGGCGAGCGATAGCTGCTTTTTCTGCTTGAGCAAAAACCAGATCATCTTTTGCGCTTAATAAAGCAAAATAAGCTTGCACAACACGTACGATTAAATCTTGTTTAGCGATCTGAAAAATCAAATCACTTTGATGAGCTGACTTTTCAGCGTTACCAAGGCGCAACCAAGTATCGTGATGATAAAGTTGCATATTCAAGTTGGCGCTAAAACTCGTTGAATCAGTAGTTGCCGTCATATTATTAAATATCACGTTGTCATCCGTAGTTTGAGACTCACTCTCACTAGTCGATATGTTTCCTAATGCACTGATTTGTGGTAACAATGCGGAGCGAGCTTGAACAATATCTTCTTTAACTATTTCAAACTGAGCTTGTGCTTTTAAAACGACAGTGTCGTTTAATAAAGCTTGTTGATAAACCGATAATAAGTCGTCAGCTTGAGCGCTAGTACTAGCCATCGCACTAACAAAAGTTATAATTAATGTGTTTAATGTCTTCTTCATGAGTTAAATTTTCCTTGGGGATGTTATTTGTTTCCCCGATTTATAATTTTTTATAATTTTTTAATTTCGTTTTATAAGAGCTATGTTACATAATTTTTTAAATTAACCAAATAAAATAACTATTTACTAGTGTAACAAATTATTATTAAAAAGAGAGTCTTTATGCCAGATAGTAAAAATAAGCAAATTCCTATGCTTCAATTCAGTCTAAATGATGTTGCTATTTCTGCGATTGAAACAAAGTATCAGGGTTTTTTTCAATTAAATGAGTATAGGCTTAAGCATAAGTTATTTTCTCAGCATCAAAGCAAAGAGTTTACTCGAGAAGTCTTTGAACGTGGTGATGCTGTCGTGGTGATGTTGTACGATCAACAACAAGACAAGTTATTGCTATTAGAGCAGTTTAGGGCTGGAGTATTACGCACTGGCGAAACACCATGGATACTTGAATTTGTTGCCGGTATGTTTGATAAAAATGAAAGCCCTGTTGACGTAGCTGTTCGGGAAGCCAAAGAAGAAGCTAACATTGATTTGTCACCTGATGATGTTAAACCTATTATGAAATATCTTTCTAGCCCTGGCGGTATGAGCGAATGCATACATTTATATTGGGCAACATTTGATAGTGATAATGTTTTACCGGGCAGTGTATATGGCTTAGATGATGAAAATGAAGATATTCTGTTACATATAATCTCGCGTACAGATGCATTGGCATTATTAGCAGAGGGGAAAATTAGTAACGCTGCGACTGTAATTGGCTTACAATGGCTAGCAATGAATTATCAACGTTTGTAGGTTGGACTGTAGTCTGGCAAAGGATTATTGATTGTGAGTTTTTTCCCAAGTAGCACCGTTAATAGCAAAAGAAGATATCAGCCTAACCTTGTTAGTTTGATGGCTTTGTGTGCCAATAACTACCTACTACTTTTAAAACTACAAGCTGAGCAAACACAGCTTGATCAACAACGTCATTTTTTTATAAATGATTACCTTGCTTATACCGTAACAGTTAATGAAGTCACTCGTTATACCTCACTTATCACCTTTGAACAGAAAGCACTTGAACAAATGGGAAGTAAAATCAAAGTGTTATCAAGTTCACTTCATCCTCGTATGTCTATACGCATGTATCATGATGCTTGCATGGCAGAAGTGATCAGCAGTCAAGATATTCGTCAAGTGAAACCTCGTTACGATTATCCTAATAAGCACATGCATCAACAAGATGAAAAACAACAAATTAACCAATTTTTAAATGAATGGTTACAGCTTTGTCTAACGCACGGTCAAGTTAATGTTGAGTTGCAAAGCTAAAAAATGATTAATCAAATAAAGCCTTTTGTCATTGCCCAGTTTAGCGATTGCCACTTGTTTGCGGATAAAAGCGCTAAACATTTTGGTGCTAATGTATGGAACAATTTAATTTTAGTATTAGCTGATATTGCTAAGCGAGATAATATTGATTGTGTTGTTTTTACTGGTGATCTCACGCAAGATCATTCGGATTTATCTTATCAGCATTTTTCTGATGCCGTTGAACAAGCGCAATTTAAAATGCCAGTTTATTTCTTAGCGGGTAACCATGACGATAAAAAATTATTAGCTAAATATCTTACATTACCGTTATTTCAGCATAACAAAACTATCGAACATGATTTTTGGCAAATACAACTCATAGACAGTAAAAGTGATACACCATCGGGTTTGGTTAGTCAAAAAAGTTTGCAAACATTATCTCAATGTCTCGATAAAGATAAATTTCAGCTAGTTATGATGCATCACCATCCTATTAATATTGGTTATTATATTGATAAACATGGTTTATTAAGTCAGGATGATTTTTGGCAAACTATTACGAAATTAAATGAATCAGACATAAAAATCAAAGCTATTGCTTGTGGTCATGTACATAGAGCCATTAAGTTATCTCAGCACAATGTTGATATTTATACTTGCCCAGCAACTTCTATTCAATTTGGTGAAACTAAAAATATAGCGGGTTCTATTGTGCCAAGTTATCGGCTATTTCACCTTAAAAGTAATGGTACAATTACCAGTGAAATAATAACACCTTGAGATTATTCCTTAAGATAAGTAGCCCAATAAACAATTAGACAATCCAAAATATGCAAAAAAACATTCTTTATATTCATGGCTTTAATTCATCTCCTTTATCAATTAAAGCAGAGCAAACACGGCAATATTGTCATGAAAACTTTCCAGAGATAAACTTTGTTTGCCCGCAATTAGCAACGTCTCCTAACGAAGCTATCTCACAGCTAGAATGTATTATTGAATCTTCAAATCGTGATACTTGGTTTTTAATTGGCTCTTCATTAGGAGGCTACTTTTCCAGTTATCTCGCCCATAAATATCAACTTTCTGCCGTATTGGTAAACCCTGCAATTAAACCGTTTGATCTACTTGAAGATTATATAGGTGAACAGGAAAACCCTTATACAAATATTATTTATCAAGTAACCAAGCAACACATGATAGACCTTAAAACTATTGAACAAAGTGCACCCAATTTTGATGATGAACAAAAAAATAATTACCTAGTTATGGTACAAACAGGTGATGAAGTGTTAGATTATCAACAAGCTGTTGAAAAGTATCAGCACTGTCGTCTTATCGTTGAGCAGGGTGGAGATCATAGCTTTATTGGTTTTGAACAAAAATTACCAATAATTGCAGATTTTTTACAACTAAAAGCTCAGTTTAAAGCATAAAAAAGAATGTGCTTATGCATTTTGCTCAGGAAAAACGCTAGATATTTTGTAGGAGGGTAATTCATTGCCCTTTTGTCGGACTAAAGCCCAACCTACATAGAATATTGCCAATTTTAACTATGCGCCCTAAAGTATCTACATAGCGATGAAAAATAATAATATTTACAAAGATAGATAAACCATGACCGATCAATATAATTCAGATTCCATTGAAGTACTTAGCGGCTTAGATCCTGTCCGCCACCGCCCGGGTATGTATACCGATACCACTCGTCCAAATCATTTAGGGCAAGAGGTTATTGATAACTCGGTTGATGAGGCGCTAGCTGGACATGCCCAAAATATTGTGGTGGTATTAGACACCGATCAATCCTTAGAAATTACTGATGATGGCCGTGGCATGCCAACAGATATTCATGGCGAAGAAGGTGTTTCTGGCGTTGAGCTTATTTTTTGTAAATTACATGCTGGCGGTAAGTTTTCAAATAAAAATTACCAATTTTCGGGTGGTTTGCATGGCGTAGGTATCTCAGTAGTTAACGCCTTATCAACACGTGTTGATGTAACTGTTAGGCGTGATGGTAAGGTCTATGAAATGGCCTTTGAAAACGGCTATAAAGTCGAAGAATTAACGGAAACGGGTACGGTTGGTAAACGAAATACGGGAACAAGGGTAAAATTTTGGCCTGATCCTAGTTATTTTGATTCTCATAAATTTTCCGTATTAAAATTGACGCATTTATTGAAAGCTAAAGCAGTACTGTGTCCCGGTTTAACGATTAAGTTTCATGACAAAATTGAAAATAAAAAATATCAGTGGTGTTATGAGGCCGGTTTAACGGATTACTTGAAAGAATCAGTACAAGGTTATGTTAATTTACCAGAGCAGCCCTTTGTTGGTACATTTACCACGCAAACAGAAACAGCTGAATGGGCGATAACTTGGCTACCTGAAGGTGGTGAAGGTATTGGTGAAAGTTATGTTAATTTAATTCCAACAATTGCTGGTGGTACCCATGTTAACGGTCTTCGCCAAGGTTTACTCGAATCAATGCGTGAATTTTGTGAGTTCCGCAATTTAATTCCACGTGGTCTGAAATTAACGCCTGATGATATTTGGGATAAATGTAGTTATATTTTATCTATAAAAATGCAAGATCCACAATTTGCGGGGCAAACTAAAGAACGTTTATCATCACGTCAATGTGCAGCCTTTGTTACTGGCGTGGTAAAAGACTCTTTTAGTTTATGGCTAAATGAACATACAGATATTGCTGAGTTACTCGCTGAATTTTGCATCAGCAATGCACAGACACGTATGCGCGCTAGCAAAAAAGTGGTTCGTAAAAAAATTACCCAAGGGCCTGCATTACCAGGGAAATTAACAGATTGCGGTAGTCAAGATTTAGCACGCACTGAATTGTTTTTAGTAGAAGGTGACTCTGCTGGCGGTAGTGCAAAACAAGCAAGAGATCGTGAAACACAAGCGATAATGCCATTACGCGGTAAAATTTTAAATACGTGGGAAGTAGACTCAGGGCAAATTCTTGCTTCTCAAGAAGTTCATGATATTTCAGTTGCGCTAGGTATTGACCCTGACAGTGATGATTTATCAGAGCTGCGTTATGGTAAAGTTTGTATTCTTGCCGATGCTGATTCTGATGGACTACATATTGCTACGTTATTATGTGCCTTATTTACTCAACACTTTTTACCTTTAGTTCAAGCAGGACATGTGTATGTAGCAATGCCACCTTTGTATCGAATTGATGTTGGAAAAGAAGTGTTTTATGCACTTGATGAAGCTGAAAAAGATGGCATTTTAGATAGAATAGAAGCAGAAAAAAAACGTGGTAAAGTTAATGTACAGCGCTTTAAAGGATTAGGTGAAATGAACCCTTTACAGCTTAGAGAAACCACTATGGATGCTAATACCCGCCGTTTGGTGCAACTTACAGCACTTGATGAAGAACACAGTGAAACCATTGAAATGATGGATATGCTACTTTCTAAAAAGCGCAGTGGCGACCGTAAAGAATGGTTGCAATCTAAGGGAGATATGGCGGTAGTATAGTTGCTTGTAAACCATAAATTGACAAACTTTCATCATAACCCGTCAATAAATCATTTCATGTGTTCCTTTGCCAAAAAATGGGAACACATTTCTCTTAAAGTATCAAACACCTACATTTTGTATGTATATTATTTTGTTAAATTAATGTTGATTACATGTTGAACTTTTTATTATTAATGAATAATAGTGCTAATTTGCTCTAACTTTATAAATATCATTAAGTTTTTGTTGACTCTGTATCTCAGTACGTAGTTTATTATGACACAAGTCCAATAATTTGAGCTTAATTAAGGATTATCCTAGAGAAAAGTCTCAGCAGGAAGATGTATGTCAATGACAATAGGGCAGTTAGCTAAAGTAATTGGAGTAAGTGTAGAAACAATTCGATTTTATCATCGTCAAAATTTACTTACTTTACCAATAAAGCCAGTGAGTGGTTTTAGAAAATATACGAATGAGCATGTTAAAAAGTTAAAATTTATTATTAACGCCAAAGCACTTGGCTTTACATTAAATGAAATAAATGAGCTTGGTGATTTATCATCGGGATGTAAGGATTTCCATGATTTAGCAAAAAGTAAATTAGATTATTTGGAAGCGGAAATTGTCACGTTAAAAAGTACAGAGCTTAAAATCAAAAGTTTGCTTGATGATTGTTGCGTTGAGTGTGATACAAAAGCTTGTTCAGTTATTGACGAACTGTACAAGTAAAAAACAAATGATACTACTTATTTGAAATAAATATTATGATAACAATAAACAAAGAGATACTAGAAGGAATTAATCTGGATTTATGCCAACTTATGTTAAATGACATAGGTGCTTATGTTTTTGTTAAGGATTTGAATAAAAAATACTTATATGCTAATCAGTTAACCGAAGAGCTATTTAAAGACAGCTTCGATAGTATTATAGGTTTAAAAGATGATGAGTTGTTTGATATTTATTATACATCAGATATTAAGCGTAATGATGACAATGTCTTAAAATTTGGTGCACATATAGAAGAAACTGAAATAGGCACTATTAAAGCCACAGGTGAAAACAGAGTTTATCTTTCAGTGAAAAAGCCCATCTACAATATTAACAATGAGATTGTTGGCTTGTATGGAGTATCTACTGATATTACTGAACAACATCGTCTTCAACAAAAATTGAAAACTCAAGCTACTACCGATTATTTAACAGGTTTATATAATCGTCGATTTTTCTTTGATTTAACAGAGAAATCATTCTCAGAATCAATTCGTCACAAACGACCTCTCTCAATGATTATGATTGACATAGATTTTTTTAAAAAAATCAATGATCAATATGGTCACCCCATTGGCGATATTATTATTAAATTTGTTGCTACTAAAGGAGGCTCATTATTGCGAAAAGAAGATGCTATTGCACGCGTAGGTGGTGAAGAGTTTGCAATTTTATTACCTAGTACTGACCTAGACGCTGCCCAGTTAATAGCAGAAAAAATAAGAGTTTCTATTGATACATCATCTATTGAAGGTGAATGGGATGGTTTGATAGAGCCGAAAATAAGTGTTGGTGTATCGACAATTACACCAGAAGATAAAGAATTTTACGCATTGTATAACCGAGCTGATAAAGCGCTTTATTTAGCTAAAAAAGGCGGACGTAATAGAGTATGCATAATAACAGATGAGTAGTTTCTTCGTTACTGCAAATGTATTTCTCTCATTCATCGCTTTACCTTTGTAAATCATCAGAGACCACTAATTCCCTCCTGAAAATTCAGTTTAAGATAACTTGATTATTGATTGATTCATTGTCATATAATGGTAACCTAGCAATGCTATAAACCAGCAAACAACAAAGTATTTAAAAAGTAACATTATGACGATTAAAGTAGGAATTAACGGCTTTGGCCGTATGGGGCGTTTGATCATGCGCGTGGCGTTTGATTGGCCTGAAATCGAGTTTATTCAAATTAATGATGTCGCCGGTGATGCCGTAACCTTGGCACATTTACTCAATTTTGACTCAATTCATGGTCGCTGGCACCTTGAGGCAAAAAGTGAATTAACTGGGCATAGCGCAGTAAATAATGGCCTGATGACTGTTAACAATCAACCAATCGCTATGTCGCAAAATAAAGATATAGGTGATACAGATTGGTCAAAGTGCGATATTGTTATTGAAGCTTCTGGGGTGATGCGAGATAAAACTAAACTTCAGGCTTACTTTGATCAAGGTGTTAAAAAAGTATTAATGACAGCGCCGATGAAGATTACAGGCGCTAATGAGGAACAGCATATTGTTAATATTGTTATGGGTGTCAATCAACACTTATATAATGCTGACATACACACTATCGTTACAGCGGCTTCTTGTACTACAAATTGCTTAGCTCCTGTTGTTAAAGTACTACAAGATAATATCGGCATAAAGCATGGCAGTATGACGACTATCCATGACATAACCAACACGCAAACCATTTTAGATGCCCCCCATAAAGACTTACGACGTGCCCGTGCTTGTGGACAATCATTAATACCAACCACTACAGGCTCTGCCAAAGCAATTACTGATATTTTTCCTGAATTAAAAGGTAAGTTTAATGGTCATGCGGTACGTGTACCATTAGCTAATGCGTCAATAACAGATTGTGTTTTTGAGATGAACAGTAAAGTAACTGTAGATGCTATTAATCAACTAATGGCAACTGCAGCCCAAGGTGAGTTGAAAGATATTTTAGGTTATGAAGAGCGTCCTTTGGTTTCTGTTGATTATAAAACTGATCCACGTTCCGTTATTGTTGATGCCTTATCAACCATGGTGATTAATGATACTCAGCTTAAAATGTATTTATGGTATGACAATGAGTGGGGCTATGCTAATCGTAGTGCTGAGCTAATGAAGTTAATGGCGCAAAGCTTGTAGGGTGTTTACCATTTTCTCAAATAGATTTTATGATTAATAAAGTAAAAGTATTACCTTTAGCCATCAAGCAATACCTTATCATTACAACTAATTATTGGGTATTTACTTTAACTGATGGCGCACTGCGCATGTTGATATTATTACACTTTTATCAATTAGGTTATGCTCCATTGGCGTTAGCAATGCTTTTTGTTTTTTATGAAGTTTTTGGTGTTATTACCAACCTTGTTGGTGGTTGGCTAGGCGCTCGTATCGGCTTGAATAAAACCATGAATATTGGTTTGTTTATGCAGGTTTTTGCGTTGTTAATGCTTGCACTGCCAAGTGAATATTTATCTGTTATCTATTTAATGACGGCTCAAGCTTTATCAGGTATTGCAAAAGATCTTAATAAAATGAGCGCAAAAAGTAGTATTAAACTGCTAGTTGCCAATGTCTCTACAGATGAGCGCGAAGGAACATTGTTTAAATGGGTGGCATTACTTACAGGCTCTAAAAACACCTTGAAAGGAGTTGGATATTTTCTGGGTGGACTTTTATTAACCACGGTTGGCTTTCAAGGTGCGGTATTACTCATGGCAGTAATACTCGCTTTGGTTGCAGTATTTAGTGTTATTTTGCTAAAAAATGATTTTGGCAAAGCTACGTTTAAACCTAAATTTAGCGAAGTTTTTTCCAGTAATCCTTCACTAAACGCATTATCAGCAGCGCGTTTATGCTTGTTTGCCGCGCGTGACGTATGGTTTGTTATTGCATTGCCAGTTTACCTAGCAAGCCAATTAAACTGGAGTCATCAAGCCATTGGTATTTTCTTTGCTTTGTGGATTATTGCTTATGGCATTATACAAGCCTATGCTCCTGCATTGTTTAGTCGAAAAAAAGGCTTTAGTAGAAAAGAACAAGCAACTGAAATTAACGGACGATTAATTGCTATTTGGTCTAGTGTTTTAGCTGTAATCACCTTAACTTTATTGATCAGTTTAAACGTTATTCAGCAAACAGAGAGTGTACTAATAGTTGGTTTATTTATTTTTGGTGGTGTTTTTGCGGTCAACTCCTCCTTGCATAGTTATCTTATTATTTCTTTAGCAAAAGAAGATGGTGTGTCGATGGATGTTGGCTTTTATTATACTGCCAATGCCCTTGGTCGCTTGTTAGGCACTATTCTTTCTGGTTTTTTATATCAAAGCTTCAATAGCAGTGAGCAGGGATTATTTTCTTGTTTATTGATGTCCTTTTTATTGGCAGCAGCCGCCGCTTTTTTTATTAAGCGGGTATAGCTTCCAATTCATTCAAAAAAAGTTTTATACTGGTTTTATAATCATATTATTTTTAGGTCAGGGTCTTTGACAACCAATTTTTTGACAGTTAAGTCATCTGCCAAGCTTTTCTTAACGCTACTTTATTTGATTTTTTCTACACAAGTAGCATTGTCTGCTGCGCTGCAAAATACAGAGTCAGGTGTGGTTGGCTTTGACGATGCAGCATTACAAATTGAAAAACTAACGGATAGTAATGTGCCCTTAGCTCGATCTGAGTTAACGCGTTATGGCGATCGCTTCAATGAGTTATCATTAAAACAAAAAATCACTTACCAAAATTTATTAGCTGAAATTTATATTTTACAAACACAATATTCTTTAGCTAAACAAAGTGCTTCTGATGGTTTGGTGCTAACGTTAAAGCTTTCTAGCCCGAGTTTATTAATATCTGAATTACTTTATAGTCGAGGGTTTGCTCATGAAAGTATTGGTGATATTGAGTTAGCAACTAAAGATTATGAAAGTGGTCTAGAATTAGCCAAATCCTTACATGACAATGTATTAATCGCTACTGGTTTAACTAATTTAGGGGCTATTTATTACCTTACCGATCGTTATGAAAACTCCTTAACGGTATTAAATGATGCCTATAACATTGCCAAGCAGACTGATGATGAAGAACTAAAGGGGGATGTAAACTCTGAGCTTGGGATTTTATATGCTTATCTTGATCGAAATGAACAATCAATGATCTATTATCAACAGGCTTATCAACATTATAAGAAAGCTAGCAAAATCATATTATATTTGAATGCGTTGGCTAATATTGGCGTAAATCATTTGTCTAAAAAAGATTATAAACAAGCAATTATTACTTACAAAACAATTTTAGATGAGCCTAATGGTGTTGTACCTAACCGAATTATGTACAGTACATACTCAGGATTAGCTTGGGCAAACTTGAAAAAAGAAGAGCCAAATCAAGAAGCAAGTTATCAATATTTATTATTGTCTAAGCAGTATATGGAAAGTATCGAACAATATGATATTGAATTTCAATACTATTTTGACGAAGCGTTTGTTTTATTTGAATTAGAGATGTTTGATGAAACCATCGATAGTATTACTAAGGTTGAAAATATTTTGGCAGCACAAATGCCATTAGGTCAATTAAAAATGTATGCTCGCATTCGCATTATTAACCTAAAATCTCAAACATACTTTAAGTCGGGACATTATCGTCAAGCCTATAACCTACAAGAGCAACGGCTATTATTAATAAAAGTATTACGTGATAAAAAGCATATTCAATCAGTTGCTGAAGTTCGCTTAACTCTTGAAGCGAAAGAGGCGGATTTACATAAACAAGTATTAGAGAATAATCAGAAATTACAAGAAATTGAATTAGTAGACGCAGAGCAAAAACAAGAACAGCAGAAATTATACTTATTTTACATAGCTGTGGTCGCTTTAGTTTTTGCTTGGTTGTTAGTTAAATTAGTTCAAGGGCAGCGTAAATTGCATAAAGCTTCTAGCATTGACATGCTCACTGGGATTGCCAACCGTAGAAAATTAATGAAAAAGGGCAGGAGATTACTACAAAGATCAAAAGCTAGAAAGTCTGATATAAGTGTCATTATGATTGATATTGATCACTTCAAAAAAGTTAACGATGAATTTGGCCATAACATCGGTGATCAAGTGTTGAAAAAAGTAGTTGAACTTGGTGAGGGCTTTATGCGAAAGACCGATGTTTTTGGACGATTTGGCGGTGAAGAATTTATTGTTTTCTTGCCTAATACATCAACTTCTCAAGCTAAAATGATAGCCGAGCGATTTAGAGCTTCTGTTGAAAAGCACGCTTGGCAAATTGGCGATGCTTTAAATAAACCATTTACTACCAGCATTAGTATTGGGATTGCTAGCAGTGCGGATATTTCATCTGATGAAAAATATGATCTAACTAAATTGATCAATAAAGCTGATGATTTGCTTTACCAAGCCAAAGAGCAAGGTCGAAACAAGGTGTGTAGCTTATGATTAAGTTTTTTATATTATTCATTTTTTTATTGTTTAGTGTCTTGTCTCGTTTATCTTTTGCCTTCAATGAAAGTAATAAAAGTGAAAAAAGCGAACGTACTGTTTTAACTCAGGTTAGTGAGTTTATTATTCGTCCAGATATCACTACTTTAGTCGAGCTATCAACAAACTCACCAGATAAAACTCGTATACTATTACAAAAATTAGGTGCTGATGTTTCGGTGTTTAATTATGCTGAGCAGTACTTAATTCTATTAGCTAAAGCTACAATAAAACAACAAGCACAGCAGCACCAAGGTGTAATTTTACTTATTGAAGAAGCTAAACTATTAAGAAAGCATATCGTTGAAAAACAATTAAATATGCCTCTTTTTTCTAACGCCTATTTAGTTCTTGCCAATAGCTATGTAGTGATAAAAGACTATGATAATGCTTATCAAGCCAAAAAATCTTTTGTAGATGCGTACAATAAATATAGTGATACCAAGCGTGAAAACACAGTGAAAGCGTTAACTGAAAAATATGAAATTACTCATAAAATTGAAGAAAATGAATTGCTTGATAATCAAAATAAGCTGAAAGAGTTACGTATTAATGATGTTCTCAAGCAACAAGATGATCAACAGTTACAATTCATTTTGATTTTTTGTACTATTTTACTATTTATTTTATTATTTTTACGACAACTTAAAGTAAGAAAAAAATTATTATTGCTCGCCAAAACAGACAGCTTAACGGGTTTGTTAAATCGAACTGCTTTATTCGATAAAGGTTTAAGGTTAGTTAAATTTTCTAACAAGAATGATCTTGAGCTAAGTCTTTTACTTTTTGATATTGATCATTTTAAATTAGTAAATGATAACTTTGGTCATCATGTTGGTGATTTAGTGTTGGAGAAAATAGCACTATTAGTAGGTGAAACCATGAGAGCTCGTGATGTTTTAGCACGTTTAGGTGGGGAAGAGTTTGTTATTTTATTACCTAATACCGATATAGATAAAGCCAAAGCCATCGCGGTACGTGTTATGGAAAAAATATCCCTTTACGATTTTAGTGTTTTGGGTGTTAATCGCAGCATCACCTTAAGTATTGGCGTTGCTAATTTAAAAGACACCAATGCGGTATTTGATGACATATTGCATGCCGCTGATCTCGCTATGTATCAAGCTAAAGCGCAAGGGCGAAATCAAATGGTAAGTTATAACAGTATTGCTAAAGATCAAGAAAGACGTCAGCTCTAGTTTTTTATTGCCTTAGCTATTTGTTCTAGTTGGATATTCATATAAGCTAGATGCAGTCTCATTTATAAGAAAAATAAATCGCTACATATTCGCGATATTTATGTTTACGAAAACAGGAAAAATCATTTCATGTCTGATGTGCTCGAATATAGTCCAGACGGGGTAGAGCAAGTTCCCCTAAGACGTTTTACCGAAGAAGCTTATTTAAATTATTCCATGTACGTTATTATGGATCGAGCTTTGCCTCATATTGGCGATGGCTTAAAGCCAGTACAACGTCGTATTGTTTATGCCATGTCAGAGCTAGGTTTATCGGCGACAGCAAAATATAAAAAATCTGCACGTACCGTCGGTGATGTATTAGGTAAGTTTCATCCTCATGGTGATAGCGCCTGTTACGAAGCAATGGTGTTAATGGCACAACCTTTTTCGTATCGATACCCATTAGTTGATGGTCAAGGAAACTGGGGCGCACCCGATGATCCTAAATCGTTCGCGGCTATGCGTTATACAGAATCGCGCTTATCCCGTTTTAGTGAAATATTACTTGCCGAGCTAGGACAAGGAACGGTTGATTGGGTGCCAAACTTTGATGGCACCATGAATGAGCCAAAAACACTGCCAGCACGTTTACCTCATATTATGTTAAACGGCATTACTGGTATTGCTGTTGGTATGGCAACAGATATTCCACCACACAATGTGCGTGAAATCGCAGCTGCTTGTGTGCATTTAATTGATCAGCCTAAAGCAGAAGTTGCTGATTTATTAACGTTTGTGAAAGGGCCTGACTATCCTACTGATGCCGAAATAATCACGCCAAAAGTAGATATTGAAAAAATTTACCAAACAGGGCGTGGCAGTATTAAAATGCGTGCTGTTTATGATATTGAGCAAGGAGAAGTCGTTATCACCGCTTTGCCTCATCAAGCCTCTGGGGGCAAAATATTAGAACAAATTGCAGGGCAAATGACCGCGAAAAAACTGCCAATGGTGGTTGATCTTCGTGATGAATCTGATCATGAAAATCCGGTGCGCTTGGTTGTTGTTCCTCGCTCAAACAGGGTTGATATTGAACAATTGATGCAGCATTTATTTGCCAGTACTGATTTAGAAAAAAGCTATCGCGTTAATATCAACATGATTGGTTTAAATAATCGTCCAGCGGTTAAAAATTTGCGAGAAATTTTATCAGAGTGGCTTGAATATCGTCGTGAAACTGTGCGTCGACGGTTACAGTATCGTTTAGATAAAGTACTTGCTCGTTTGCATATTTTAGATGGTTTATTAGTTGCTTATTTAAATATTGATGAAGTGATTGAAATCATCCGTGGTTATGATGATCCAAAAGTGGAATTAATGTCTCGTTTTAGTTTATCAGAAACCCAAGCTCATTCTATTTTAGAAATAAAACTAAGACAGCTAGCCAAATTAGAAGAAATTAAGATTCGCGCCGAACAAGATGAACTGCGTGAAGAGCAAGAATATTTAGAAAAAATCCTCAACTCAAAAGCGCGCATGAGCACATTGATGAAAAAAGAAATTCTTGCAGCGGCTAAAGAATACGGCGATGATCGCCGTTCTAAATTGGTAGAGCGTAGTGAATCAAAAGCATTAACTGAAAAAGATCTTGTACCAAGTGAGCCCGTAACTGTTGTGGTATCAGACAAAGGTTGGGCACGTTGCGCTAAAGGCCATGATATTGATGCGACTGCTTTAAGTTATAAAGCAGGTGATAGCTATTTATGCTCTGCCAAAGGGCGCAGTAATCGACCTGTTGCTTTTATTGATTCATCAGGGCGGGCTTTTACAACTGATGCCCATACATTGCCAACAGCACGTAGCCAAGGTGAGCCTTTAACGGGGCGCTTTAACTTAGCTACAGGTGAAACTTTTGTACATTGTGTTATGGCTAATGATGACGTTAAATATTTGTTAGTAAGTGATGCTGGGTATGGTTTTGTTAGTTGTTTTAGCGATATGATTAGTCGTAATAAAAATGGTAAAGCAATGATTTCTTTACCGCAGGCATCGAAAGTACTAACGCCACACATAATAGAGAATATTGAAACTGAATCTTGTCTTGCTATTACTACTGAAGGGCGAATGTTAGTATTTCCAGTAAAAAATTTACCCATGCTTAGCAAAGGTAAAGGCAATAAAATTATTAATATTCCATCAGCAAAAGCAAAAGCTCGAGAAGAGTTTGTTACTTTACTTGCTATTGTACCTGATGGTGCTTCGGTAACTCTGCATGCAGGGCGCCGTAAACTGACCTT
>Ga0209826_1000136_pt1 | contig 48722 bp, 45 predicted proteins | sample GOMGulsemesocosm_5_FD_184637 | JGI IMG/M metagenome (GOLD analysis project Ga0209826, IMG submission 184637) | Methane-oxidizing microbial communities from mesocosms in the Gulf of Mexico - GOM15C Gulf of Mexico (SPAdes) (version 2) | ecosystem: Environmental > Aquatic > Marine > Cold seeps...
GTAATAAACCTTAGAAAATAAAAGTTTTGAAAAGATATTAATTTTTAAATTAATATCTTTTTTTTTGCTTTTTATACGTGGTTATGCATTTGAGTTTGAACTGTACCAAGTTACATTGTTAGTATCTATATGGCTGTTTATAGCACCTAAGTGCATTAAATAATTGAAATGAGCCTTACTTTCACCATAAGCTAGTATAAATGTTTTGTGTGTTATTTCTTTATGAAATAACACCTCAAAGCCATCGGTTATTTGTTGTGGGGTTTCACAGCTTTTTATTAATGCTTGTAAGTTGCTCTCAATTTCGGTTATTAATTGATTTAGCCGATACATAACCCCTGTAAATGGTTTTCCATGAGCGGGTAGTACAAGTGTTTCTGCATTCAATAAACTCATGTAATTTTTACATGACGTTAACCAGTTATGTAATGGGTTTGCATGGGGTGCTTGTGGGTAAACACTAATGTTAGAGGATATTGTTGGTAATATTTGATCGCCTGATATGATTATATTTAAGGCTTTATTCCATAAACAAACGTGTTCTGGCGAATGACCTGAGCCAACAACAATCTGCCATTCATAACCTCCTAATGTTAAGGTGTCATCATTTACCAAACGGTTATATTCTTTAGGTAAAGGGTAAGTAAATGTAGTGTATATACTCATGTATTTATCATATAGTTTAGCTTGTTCAGCAGTTGCTCCGCCTGATAAATAAAAGTTATATACTGATGAAGGGGTGTCGTTAGTAATGTCTTTAAATATCTCTTTATAACCTTCGTATTCTCCTTGAGACATCCACAGTTGCGTATCAAACTGTTCACATAACCAGCCTGATAATCCTAAATGATCAGGGTGAAGGTGGGTACAAATAACGCGTTTTATTGGCTTATTTTTTAATTGTTCTTTAATTACTTTTTTCCAATAATTCTTACTTTTCGTAAAATTTAAGCCAGTGTCAATAATTGTCCAACCATCATCATCTTCAATAAGCCATAAATTAATATGATTCAAAACGAATGGCATTGGCATTCGCAGCCAGAATAAATTTTTTGCCACCTTAATCAGTTCGTAAGGTTTTGGCGTGTCTTTAATTGGATAGTGAATTGTTTTGTCAGTATTGATGCTAGTGCGCCTTGATCACTCTTTTATTTTAAAAGGTGTTATTGAGTATGGATGTGAGTTGGTTTTTAATGAAAACCAACCCGTTAATTTTATTACCTGTAGAGGCGACTTTAGTCGCCTGATAGCTTAATTTTCGCTGCTTTGGCGATTAAAATCGCCCCTACCAAGTTGTATTTAAAATCAGTTTGTTATAAATATAACAACAATAGAAGGGAGCATAGCTAATAGATTAATTAGTTGATCCCTCTTGATTTATCTTTCCAAAAAGGGTCTCTAAGTTCATTCTTCTTATATTTACCAGCACCTGTCATAGGGAAAGGTGCTGTACGGAATTCAATACTTTTAGGTACTTTGTAACCCGCTATATTTTCCTTACAATGTGCAATTATTTCTAATTCGGTGATGGTTTCATTCTCACTTAAACGAATTATGGCATGAACTGCTTCACCCCATGCATCGCTTGGAATACCAATAACAATAGATTCAAGAATTTTTGGGTGTATAGAAAGCGCATTTTCTACTTCGGCAGAAAATACATTTTCGCCACCCGTTACTATCATGTCTTTTACTCTATCAACAAGAAATAAGAAACCATCTTCGTCCATGTATCCAGCATCACCAGTTAAAACCCAACCATCAATAATAGTTGATTGTGTTTGCTTGTCATTTTTCCAATAACCCATCATAACATTGGGTCCAAAAGCAGCAATTTCACCAACTTTACCTGTAGGGAGAACATTGCCACTCTCATCTCTTATTTCAATACTCACACAATAACCTGGCAGCCCTGCAGCACGTATTTTGCCAGATTTTTCACCTGCTAATACGTGGTATTCAGCAGGAAGAATAGTGATTAAAGGTGATAATTCTGATTGTCCATACGCTTGAATAAAGTCGACGGATGGCATTTTTTCCATGGCAGAAATTAACGTTCCTTCAGACATTGGAGACGCGCCATAAATAATATTCTTAAGAGAGGATAAATCTGCAGATATTAATGATTTTGCTGAAAGTAAAAGCGTGACCATGGTTGGTACTAATAAAACATGATTAACTTGTTTTGTTTCTATCGCTTCAATAACAGCGTCAGGTGTGAAGGCAGGAATAAAGACTTGAGTTAACCCCATAATTACGGTGCCGTAACCAATACCAATATCAGCCAAATGGAACATGGGTGCAGCGTGAAGGTAGCTTTCACCTGCTTTATTGATATTCATGCCAGAACCAAGACAAATTGAGCTTGACCATAGGTTTTTATGAGACAACATAACGCCTTTTGGAAAGCCTGTTGTACCACCCGTATAGAAAATGCCAAGTAGATCGTCATAGTCACCTTGTACAGGTGTCATCGGTTCATTATTTGAAACGAAGTCCTCGTAGTTTACTGAACCTTCAGGGGTCTCATTTTCACCAATATAAACCATCTGCTTAATGTTATCTGACTGTTTTAATAGTTCAGTAGCCGTGTCAATAAAAGCATCATCAAATAATAATATACTACATTCTGAATCGTTTAATGAATATAAGTTCTCTTTAACCGACCAACGAATATTTAATGGCACCATAACGCTACCTGACCATGGGATAGCATTTAAACACTCGAAATATTTGTCTGAATTCAATGCTAATATAGCAATGTGAGTGTTTTTTCCTGCACCTATACTTACTAGCCCTTTGGCTGCTTTAGCGACACGGTTTTCAACTTCGCTCCAGGTATGTTCTCTCTCACCAAAAGATGTACCAATAGTATTCGATAAAATAGTGGCATTACGCTGTAATGCTTGATAAAAAAACATAATAATCTCTTTTTAATTATAAATATTAGGGGGGGTAACGATAGTTGGTTATATAAGCGCTATATTATATTGTTAAGTAATTGATATGAATAAAATAAAAGTAATGCTAATTGTACGCCCCAAAATCCTGCGCGTATTATTACAGCTATGATGTTAGTAGAGAACATATGGGTAACAGATTGACCTATACGGGCATAAAGTACATACATAACCGTTGAATTCATTATAGCTAACTGATCAGAAAGCGAAGCTACAATCACTAAAGCCGCAAATGCAGGTAGCATTTCAATACAGTTCAACTGTGCTCTGGTTACTCTTTGACCAAAGCCTGGTGTATTACTACCATCAGGAGAAAAGTTGTTTAAAGCAATTTTGTTACTGCTAATAAAAGTATGATAAGCCCTCATATTGAGCAGTATAAAGCTGAGGGTTAATGTCCAGCCAGCAAAGCCAGTTAATGCAATTAATGTTTGATTCACGCGAGTCCTATTTGTTTGTTAATATTGACTAGCTATAAATTTATATGACAATGTTATTATCGAATATGATGCAATACGCCAAATACATCTTTATTTGTCATAAATAAAGATGTATTTTTATTTTTGAGTATATTGAAGTTAGATCATTGCAGTTAACTGTTTCTCAAGCTTTACTTGGTCTATAGCGAAGTTTCTAATGCCTTCTGCTAACTTTTCAGTTGCCATAGCATCATCATTCATCTGCCAGCGGAACTCGCTTTGTGATAACGCAGCTGCACTTTTTAAGTTAGCTGCACTCGGGGTTAACTTTTGTTCAATAGGGTTGAAGTTGTTAGCCAATTCGTCCATTAATTGAGGGCTGATTGTTAAACGATCACAGCCAGCTAACGCTAAAATTTCACCAGTATTTCTAAAGCTTGCGCCCATTACAACCGTTTTATAGCCTCTGCTTTTATAATAATTATAAATACTAGTGACTGATACCACGCCAGGATCTTCATCACTTGGATAGTCTGTGCGACCCGTATCTTTTTTGAACCAATCTAAAATTCTACCAACAAAAGGCGAAATTAAATAAGTACCCGCTTCGGCACAAGCGCGTGCTTGGGCAAAGCTGAATAATAAGGTTAGGTTACAGTTAATGCCTTCTTGTTCTAATTGCTCTGCCGCTTTTATGCCTTCCCATGTTGCTGCGAGTTTGATCAAGATTCGATCATTACTAATACCCGCTTCATTATACATAGCGATTAATTTATGAGCCTTGGCGATAGATGCTTTGGTGTCAAAAGACAAGCGCGCATCAACTTCGGTAGAAATACGCCCTGGTACGGTTTTTAATATTTCCAAACCAATTAAAACGGATAGTTTGTCGGCAGCGTCAATAACCTGTACATTGGCATCACTTGATTGTGATTTTGCCCAATTAACTGCATTAGTTAGTAGGTGTTGATAATTAGGTAACGCGGCAGCCTTTAATAATAATGATGGATTAGTCGTCGCGTCTTGTGGTTGAAATTTAGCAATGGCTTCAACATCACCAGTATCGGCAACCACGGTAGTCATTTGTTTTAATTGTTCAAGTTGAGAGGGAGAGTTTGTCATAACAGTAACCTTTAAATGTTCTTTAATTGATAGTTTATTTAACTAAAAGATTACTACATAAAAAGGTAAATGTACGTTTATAAATAATTTTATTAGTTTTTGTTATTTTTTGTAAGAACGTTTTGAAGTGGCTTGGGTCTAACGCTATGATTACTAACTTGCTGTGTTATAGTTATGCTATAAAAATGTAACCTTTAAAATGACTTATAAATACTATGCTACTTGTTATTTCTCCGGCTAAAAAGCTAGACTTTGCTTCACCTTTACCAACGAATAAATATACTCAACCCACGCTATTAAAGCATAGCGAAGCGTTGATGCAGACTTGTGTGACATTATCGCCTGATCAAATAGCCTCGTTAATGAAATTAAGTGACAAGCTTGCTGGTTTAAATGCTGCACGTTTTGGTGAGTGGTCATTACCTTTTACTCCTGAAAATTCAAGGCAAGCAGTGTTAGCTTTTAACGGTGATGTTTATTCGGGTTTAGATGCTAATTCATTTAGTGATGACGATTTTGAATTTGCTCAACAGCATTTTCGTATTTTGTCAGGCTTATATGGCTTATTAAAACCTTTAGATTTAATGCAAGCTTATCGTTTAGAGATGGGTACTAAACTTGATAATGTGCGTGGTGCCAACTTATATCAATTTTGGGGTGATATTATTACCGATGAATTGAATAAAGCTTTAATAGCCCAAGGTGATAACGTGTTGATTAACTTGGCTTCTACAGAATATTTTAAATCTGTAAAGAAAAAGTCATTAAACGCAACTATAATCACTCCACAGTTTAAAGACTGGAAAAATGGTCAGTATAAAATGATTAGTTTCTTCGCTAAAAAAGCAAGAGGCTTAATGGCGCGCTATATTATTCAAAACAAATTGACTGATGCGGAACAACTGAAAAACTTTGATTCGGCTGGTTATCAATTTAGTGAAGCGTTAACTCAAGGCAATGATTTGGTTTTTACGCGCAAGTTAGAAAGCTAAATTAAGAAAGCCAGAACAGAGATAAAATATACTTCATAATCTTAAAGCATCATCTTAAAACATAATCTTAAAGCACCATCTTAAAGGATATAAATTTAAAGGACGTCACATGTTAACCCTATTAGCAAAACTTTTTTCAGCATTAAATTCGGAAAGCTCAATTCGTCAAATTGCACTGGCAATTGCGTTGGGTTTTATTGTTGGTTTATCACCACTATTCACACTGCATAATATCGTTATTTTATTCTTTGTTATGCTCATCCGTGTACATCTTGGTAGCTTTATTCTTGCTGTTGGTTTTTTCTCTGGTTTAAGTTATTTATTATCCCCTTTTATTGTAATGCTAGGCGAGTGGTTACTTACCTCAAGTAGCTTATTGGATCTGTTCACCGCACTTTATCAGTCAACTTTATTTAAACTCGCCCATTGGCATAACACCTATACATTAGGTGCTTTTGTTTTAGGTTGTGTACTTGCGATTCCTTTATACTTTTTTAGTAAAATCATTATCGAAAAGTACCGCACACATATCATGGCATTTTTTGAAAAATTAAAAATTGTTAAAGCACTTAAAGCTTCCAAGTTTTATCGGTTATATTTAAGTTTTTCTGGACAAGATAGTGCTATTGAAGGTGTATTATGAGTTTAACTAATAAAAGCATAGCAAATGAAAGTAAACCCGTTTCAAACGTGCCTAATTCAGGGATGAAAAAGTTTATTCGGTTAAAAGGGCTTATCAGTTTTGTATTAATAGTCGCGTTGATAACCGTTTTTGTTTATTTATTTGCGGAACTATTTATTAAAAAAGCGATTGAATACAATGGTGGTGAAATATTAGGCGCGGAGGTTAATGTTGCTTCAGTGAACCTTGAATATTCTCCGTTAGTATTAACAATAAACGGTTTGCAAGCAACAGATGCCGAGCAACCTGAGTTTAATTTATTTAGTTTTAAGCGCGCTAGTGCGGGAATAGATGTATGGCAATATCTATTCGGAAAAACCATCATAGAACAACTCAATGTAGAACAACTTACCTTATCAAACAAACGTAAAACAGTGGGCGAAGTTTATCTATCTAGCGTTGAGGAAGAGCAAATAACGGCAGATGAGTCAATGATGCCTGCGATGGATTTACAATTACCGGATGTTAAATCGCTATTAAAAGACAGTGATTTACTAACCGTTAAAGCAGCAGAACAATTACAAAAAAGTTACGCGCAAGAACAGGAAAAATTATTAGCCTTAAAAGAAAAGCTACCGAATAAAGCTAAATTGAAAATCTATCAAGATAAAATTAAAGCACTGGCTAAAATGAAGGTTAAGTCGATAGATGATTTTAATAAAGTTAAAGCTGAATTTAAGGCAATAAAAAAATCATTTAAAGCCGACCAAGCTATTGTTAAACAAGCTAAAGAGCAGTTACTTGCTTCAAAAGCGTTATTAGCAAAGCAATTATCTACACTTAAAAAGGCACCAGGTAACGATTGGCAAGCAATAGAGAAAAAATATCAACTTGATAGTGTTTCTACTGACGATTTTGCGCATATATTATTTGGTGAGCAGGCACGTGGTTATTATCAAACGGCTGAAAGCTTATACCAGCGTATAGCGCCTTTGATGTCTAAAAAGTTATCAGATGAAAGCAACGATGAAGTGATTGAAAATATTACCACTAAAGGACGTTTCGTTTATTTTACTGAAGATAACCCTTTACCTAGTTTTTTAATTAAACAAGCTAAACTTTCAATGACGCTTAAACAAGGAGACTTTGTTATTGAGGGAAAAGAATTCACTCATCAACATTGGTTTAGAAATCGACCTAGCGAAATTCACTTTAAGTCAACCAAGCTTGCTAAAAAGGGTAATGTTACTTTTGATAGTGAATTTAAGCTGAATAAAAGTGGCGATATTAAGGGGCAAGGCAAGTGGTTAATAGAACAATTGGCTTTAGAAAATATAACTTTACTTGATAAAACTGAAGCACTGACGTTAAAACTTGAACAAGGCGAATTGTCTGGTGGTGGTCAGTTTACCTTTAATCAAAATGAACAAACGAGTTTGATTCATAGTACAAACCACTTTGGCTTAACTCAAGCAAGCTATCAAGGAGAAGCGGAAACCAATTTTGCTAAGGTGCTATTAGACGCTTTTAAATCTTTAAATAAACTAACGCTTGATGTTGGCATAAAAGGTGAAATTAAACAGCCGGAACTATTAATATCTTCATCAATAAACGATGCATTAAAAGGCGCAGTTAAAAAACAAATTGCTGATAAATTAGCTAAATTTAAAGGGCAAGTAAATGCGGGCTTAAACGATAAATTAACGCAAAGCTTAAAATTAAATAAGCAAGGCAGTGCTGAGTTACTTGATTTTGAAGCCTTATTAACTGATACCGATAAATCTCTTGAGCAGCTTAAAAATTCAGATGTTGTTAAACAGCAGAAGAAAAAGTTACAAGATAAAGCGATAAACAAGGCGACAGATAAATTAAAGCGTAAGTTAGGGAGCTTGTTTGGTTAAAAATTTAGAGGTCAATCAAACAATGGTATATTTGGGTAACACTTGTAGCTCGGGCTTTAGCCCGTTAGCCCAATAAATACGGATAAATTTCAGTTTGTAACTGCGGCTATTCATTATTCAGGTTTGATTGGTTCTCGGCTTTATTTTCCCGCTTTCTTTCTCTTGGTATTTTTTCTGGTTTGTTTTTTAACTTTGGCTCTTTTCTGGGCTGTGGTTAATTTAACTTTTACTTTTTTACTTGCTACGCGTGCTTCTTTATATTTAGGACGTAAGTCATCAATAACACGACGTTGTAGACGTTCATTTTGGTAGCGTTCTATTTTACCAATGACACTCATGTCATGCGCTTCAACTAATGATATTGCTGTTCCTTTAGAGCCTGCTCTACCTGTACGACCAATGCGATGTACATAAATATCTACCTTGCGCGGCATATCAAAATTGATAACATGCGTTATATCTACGATATCTAAACCACGGGCAGCAACGTCAGTGGCAACCAGTACTTTTATTTCACCGCTTTTAAAGCGTTCAATGGCTCTATTACGTTTGTCTTGTGGCATTTTACCTTCAAGCCAAACACAGGGTAATTCGTCAGCGTATAATTTTCCTGATAAATACTGCACGGTTTCACGTTTATTAGCAAAAACCACCGTTCGATTTACACCTGTTTGTTTTAAAATATTTATCAGTAAATCAACTTTATGTTGCGCACTATCGGCAATATGTAGCCATTGGTGAATTTTAGCCTTTTCTTTGCGAGATGGGTTTGCTTCTAAAAATAGCGGTTCGGTTAATAGCTCTTTAGCAAAGCGAATAACACCGGCACCTTCTAATGTTGCCGAAAATAGCATGGTTTGTTTGCGCCATCTAGCTTCACCAACAATACGATTAATGGTTTCGCTAAAGCCTAAATCTAACATGCGATCGGCTTCATCAAGCACTAATATCTCAATTTCACGGGCATCAAATTGCTCGTTTTCTATGTATTCTAATAAACGCCCTGGCGTAGCAACTAATATATCGGTAGTGCTGTTTAAAATATCATTATGGCTGCCGTAATTAACACCACCAGTGATAACACCTGTTTTTATATTCGTTAATTTGGTAAGGTTTTCACTATCGTCACCAATTTGAATCGCTAATTCACGAGTAGGCGTTAATATTAGTACGCGAGGAAAACCTGGCTTGGTACGAGGGTAGTCTAATAAATGTTGAGCTATAGGTAATAAAAACGCGGCTGTTTTTCCTGTACCTGTAGGCGCAGAAGCAAGTATATCTTTGCCTTCCATTGCTTGAGGAATAACTAAGTTTTGAATTGAGGTAGGTTTTTTATAGCCTAACGCTTTAATAGCGGCTAATAATTCAGAATCGAGATCAAATTGCTCAAACATAAGGGAAATCACTAAAGTTGGAAAGAATATTAATATTCGGGCAATTATAGTGGTTTTTCATGGTGATTTGTAGCTTTTATCTTGAAATTAGCATCTTGAAACTAGTCTCTTAAAATTCTCACCTTGAAGTGATTTGGTTTTACAACTCACTATATTCTATTAATATTTGCTCACACCACTGGTCAATTCTATCGTCACTTAAATCATACTGACTATCTTCATCAAGAGATAAACCAACAAATTGGCTTTCATTTTCGGTTAAGGCTTTTGATGCTGAAAATTCATAGCCTTCATTTGGCCAATAACCAATAAGGTTTGCTCCTTGGGCAAGCACCTGTTCATGTAACATGCCTAATGCGTCTTGGAACCATTTAGCATAACCTTCTTGATCACCCATTCCATATAATGCAACTACCTTGTTGCTTAAATCAAGTTCGTTAATATCAAGCCAGCTTGACTCCCAGTCTTCTTGAAGTTCGCCGTAATCCCAAGTAGATATACCAAAAATAATAAAGTCATAATCAAGGCAATTAACTAAAGGCACATTTTTTATATTGTGCAATTCAACAATATTTTCATCTTCCTCAAGAAAAGTGGCAATACTTGCCTGAATTTTCTCGGCAGCAATTTCGGTGTAACAAGTAGTAGATCCATAGAATAAACCGATTTTCATACAAGAGAGCCTAAAATGAGTAGCGCTATAAATTTGTGAAGATTTTAACAAAAGCATTTAGTACAATTCAATTTATTGTTACAAAATTATGCTAACAACTGTCATTTTAATTGATATGAACATTAATTGACGTTTATTCAGGCCGTAAAAAGAAAATAAAAGGAAATAAAAGTATGTTAAAAAAGATTCTGATTGTCAGTAGTTTAACAATCGCCGCAGGTATGATTTTTCTAGGGAATAATGATGTCCAAGCAAATAACTCATCAGTACCAGCAGGTATTGCCAAACCAGTTGAGCTAGATCCGACAAAACTTAACATCGAGTTACTTAAAGAAAAAATAAAAATTAAACTTGGCCTAACCGTAGTAAGGGTTGAAACCACACCAGTGCCTGGGATTGCTTTACTTGTGACCAATCAAGGCTTATTTTATGCCAGCTATAATGGTGATTACTTTATTCAAGGGAAGGTATATAGCCTAGTTGCTGAGGTGAAAGATTTAGCAGAAGCAAGTTTGGAAAGAATGCGCTTAGAAGGTTTAGAGCGATTTAAAGATGATATGATCGTTTATAAAGCAAAAGATGAAAAATATGTGGTGACTGCCTTTACCGATATTACCTGTGGTTATTGTCGAAAAATGCATAAACAAATGGTCGATTATAATGATCGCGGCATTACCTTTCGTTATTTAGCTTATCCTCGTTCAGGCATTAAAGATAGAAGCGGTAATGATAGTGACGGCTTTAAAGATTTACGCTCAGTGTGGTGTGCTGACGAGCCAAAAGCGGCGATGACATTAGCTAAAAACAACCAAAATGTTGATTACCGTGTTTGTGATACGTCCATTGAAGCGCAGTTTAAATTTGGTCGTCAAACCGGGGTTAATGGCACGCCAGCGTTAGTGCTTGAAAATGGCATGATGGTGCCAGGCTATCAACCGCCTGAACAACTAGAGAAACTATTAAAAAGTTTATAGAAGCTTATAAAAAGTAAAGATAGAGAAAATCATCAATGATCAAAAATATAATTCGCCGTCCGCTTGTTAATGATAGCCATTTGTCTAGTGAACTACCTACAGTAATTAAACAAATATATGCCAGCAGGGGCGTTGAATCACAACAGCAGCTTGAACTTGTGGTTAAAAATCTGCAAGGGCTTGGCGAGACATCAAGCCCCCTTAAAGGTTTAGATGCCGCTTGTCAGCTATTGCATCAAGCATTACTTGAAAAAACTAATATTGTTATTATTGGTGATTTTGATGCAGATGGCGCAACGAGTACTGCGTTAATGATGATCGCGCTAAACTTAATGGGTAGTAATAATCACTCATTTTTAGTACCTAATCGCTTTGAATATGGTTATGGTTTAACCCCTGAAATAGTTGATATTGCGGCTAAACAAGGGGCTGAATTAATCGTTACGGTTGATAATGGTATAAGCTGTGTTGCGGGCGTTAATCGGGCTAAAGAATTAGGTTTACAAGTAATCGTTACTGATCATCACTTACCGGGTCATGAACAGCCTAAAGCCGATGCCATTGTTAACCCTAATCAACATGGCTGCCTTTTTCCTAGTAAATCACTGGCAGGTGTTGGCGTTGCTTTTTATGTAATGTTGGCATTACGCAGTTATTTACGTGAAAAAGACTACTTTACTAAACAAAAAGTCCAAGAACCAAATATTGCCCAGTTGCTTGATTTAGTCGCGTTAGGCACAGTGGCAGATGTAGTGTCGCTTGATGCGAATAACCGTATTTTGGTTGAGCAAGGTTTAAAGCGTATTCGCGCAGGACAAACTCGCCCGGGCATTCAAGCCTTAATTGAAGTTGCCAATAAAAATCAACAAAGATTAGTTGCCTCAGACTTTGGTTTTGCCTTAGGCCCTAGAATTAATGCCGCAGGGCGTTTAGATGATATGTCTTATGGTATTAATTGTTTACTTGCGCCAGATTTAGCCAGTGCGCGAATAATGGCGCGTGATTTAGATGATTTAAACAAAGCACGCCGAGAAATAGAGCAGGGCATGCAAGCGGAAGCAGAAACTATTTTTAAATCGTTAAACTTCTCGGAAAACAATTTACCCAATGCCATTGCGCTTTATCATGCAGACTGGCACCAAGGCGTTATTGGTATCGTTGCTGGCCGCTTAAAAGAGAAATTTCATCGCCCATGCATTGTTTTTGCGAAGGGTAGCGATGATGAAAATATCCTCGCAGCTCAGCAAGAAATCAAAGGCTCTGCTCGTTCAATTCCTGGTTTACATATTCGAGACTTGTTAGAACACATTGCCAGTCAACATCCAAACTTAATTCTTAAATTTGGTGGTCATGCTATGGCAGCCGGTTTATCTATCAAACAACAAGATTTTGATACATTTCAAACGGTTTTTAATAACATGGCAGGACAGTGGTTAAAAGCTGAAGATTTACAAAATATTATTTTGTCTGATGGTGAATTAGAACTTAGCCAGTTAACCTTAGAGTTTGCTGAAACATTAAGAGATGCAGGCCCTTGGGGACAAAATTTTGCCGAGCCTTTATTTGACGATACGTTTACTTTGGTGCAACAGCGTATTGTGGGTGAAAAACATTTAAAAATAGTGGTAGAAAAATCGTCTGACCAAAGAAAACAAGTATTTGATGGCATCGCTTTTAATGTAGACATAAAAGCATGGCCAAATAATCAAGCTAAACAAGTACACCTTGTTTATCGTCTTGATGTAAACGAATTTCGGGGTAAACGCACCGTACAATTAATGATAGATAATATAGTAGCGATGTAATGGGTAATTACCACACCTTTTATTGTGTTTATACCAACCCCTCTAACTATGGGTATATCCATACAAACTGAATCACGATTATTTTATATTGAACACTAGCGAGCAAGATTAAATTTGCTATAATGTCGCGTATAAACGACACTAAAGGGATGTGATGAGTTTATATGAAATAGAAAAAACACCAATATTTGATAAATGGTTTAAAAAGCTAAAAGACAGTCAAGCGAAAATCAGAATAGGCTTACGATTAAAAAAAATTGTTTAGGGTCACTTTGGTGATCATAAGCCGATAGATCAAAATTTAGCTGAATTACGTTTCTTTTTTGGTTCGGGTTATCGTATTTACTACACCGTTAAAAACGGTAAAGTTATAATACTACTTAATGGTGGCGATAAAGACAGCCAAAGCGAAAATATTGCTAAGGCTCAACAAATGATAAATGAATTGGAGGTCGATTATGACCACTAAAACTAGCCCTTTTGAAATGAGTGACTACCTTGACAGCCCTGAAATGATTCAAGAGTATATTCAAGCCGCTATTGAAGATGGTGATTCGGTGACATTGCGCTTAGCTCTGGCGGATGTTGCTAAAGCTAAAGGAATGGGCGTTATAGCAGAAAATACAAAACTAAATAGGCAAAGCCTTTATAAATCATTATCTGAAAATGGTAATCCTAGTTTTAATACTATTAATAAAGTGATAACTGCTTGTGGTCTAAAGTTACAAGTAACCAGTATTTAATTTAACTTGAGTAAGACTAAAATACTCAAAAGTTACATCTGGAAGTATATACATTCAATGGTAAGTTCATCTAACTAAATCAAATAACACGGGAGTTAAGAGAAATGTTTCATCATTTGTTTAATTACTGTATAAAGGCGCTATGAAAATTCCAAAACGTATCCAACCACTGGTCGACGACGGTTTAGTTGACGAAGTGATCAGCCAATTAATGAGTGGCAAAGAAGCTACCGTTTTTATGGTTCGCTGTGGCGAAGAAATTCGCTGCGCCAAAGTTTATAAAGAAGCAATTAAACGCAGCTTTAAAAAAGCAGCTCAATATCAAGAAGGTAGAAAAAGTAGAAACAGCCGACGTGCTAGAGCTATGGAAAAAGGCTCTAAGTATGGTCGTAACCAACAAGAACAAGCATGGCAGAATGCTGAAGTAGATGCACTTTATACCTTAGCTGAAGCGGGTGTTCGTGTTCCTCATCCTTTTGGCTGTTTTGATGGTGTGTTATTAATGGAGCTAATCACCGATGAAGCTGGCGATGTTGCGCCGCGATTAAACGATGTGCTTATGTCCAAAGAGCAAGCCATTGAAGATCATCAAGTACTGATGATTTATATTTTGCGTATGTTATGTGCGGGTATTGTTCATGGTGATTTATCTGAATTTAATGTATTAGTTGATGAATATGGCCCTGTTATTATTGATTTGCCACAAGCAGTAGATGCTTCAGCAAATAATAATGCGAAAGCGATGTTAATTCGCGATGTTGATAATATTACCCAGTATTATGGTCAGTTTGCTCCTGAACTACTGTTAAGCAAGTATGCACAAGAAATGTGGGCTTTGTATGAACGTGGTGAATTAACGAATGACACAAAACTTACTGGTTTGTTTGAAGAAAGTAATGTTTCTGCGGATGTTGATAATGTTATAGAAGAAATAAAAGCCGCATTTGAAGAAGAGCAAGATCGTTTAGAGCGCATAGCCCAAGCAAACGAAATAGACTAAAAACCTGAGCAGCTTTGTGAAGCAGGTTTTAGTTTAGTCTATTTTATACCAATCACACTAAGTATGTGATCATTTATACTTGTTAAAATCACCAACTACCGCGTTATTTATTTAATAATTAGAACAACTAGTTAATGAAATAAATGCCTTGTATTTGGCAATTTTTCCAGCGTATAAAATAGCTTCCCTAATTAATGTAATTGGTATTAGTTATAATCCTCGTTGCCATTCTTGTCTTAAGTTGGCGCTACTTGGTTGTTGTAATGCTTGTCTAACTTGAGTTAATAGCGCTTCTTTATCAGCACCTAAAACACCTTTTAACACTAAGTAATTTGAAGCATGATCAGAGCGAAAAATTGTTTTCTGTAAGTTTAACTCCGATAACAATATCTCCATTTCGCTAAATAATTCCTGCTGTGTTAATTGACGAAATGGCTGACGATTGTTTTTTGTAAAGTTTTCAGAAAATCGGTCTTCGCCTAAAGGAAAACTAACCACCAGTGTTGATAAATAATTAGGTTGAGCTTCATTCATTAATTTAGCTGAATTAATGGCATGTTGACGAGACAATTCAGGGCCACCAAGACCATTTAAAATCATTACCGAACTTTTCATACCTGCTTGTTTTATTTTATTTAAGGCAAGTAATGAGCTTTGATAGGTTTCACCTTTTTCAATTAAAGCAAGTACTTCGTTATCGCCACTTTCACAACCAATATACATTAGTTTAAGGCCTAAGGCGTTTAACTCAGTTAACTGCTCTACTGTTTTATTACCTAAGTTTCGAGGTAAGCAGTAGCTAGACACTCGACTTACTTGCGGTAAGTGTCGCTTTATTAACAGTAGAATTTCTTTTAAGCGCTTAAAGGGCAACATCATCGCATCACCGTCAGCAAGAAATACTCGCCTTGTAGCTAGACCAGATTTAGCTACCTTGATAATTTCTTGTTCAATTTGATCTACTTTCGTTGGTCTAAATTTTTTATTTTCATCAGTATACATATCGCAAAAAGTACACTTGTTCCATGAACAGCCATTGGTAACTTGCAATATAAGACTTTGCCACTCACTTGGTGGACGAAATACGGGTTCAATATAGGATAGTGGGTACATAGCTTGCTTATCTTAAGAATAATTATTCTAATTGTGATTAAAGTCAGTTAGCCGCAACATTTTTTATATTTTTTTCCACTGCCGCACGAGCAAGGATCATTACGATTTGGCGTTTTATCAAATCGAGTGGTGGTCGGTTTATTTAAAATGGCATCAAGTTCGTTAATATTTTCATCGACGGCGCTATCTACGGTGATATTGGCAAAGAGTTCATTGCGGGCAACTAAAATTGCAATTTCTTGCTTTCTTTCTTCGCTGGCAACGACCAGCGTTAGCGGGTGTTTTTCTGTACCAAGCTTAATGTTACGCTTGTTGTTATAACCTGTTTTTACGTGATTTTCTCTAGTATGAATACGCCCTTTGTAATACAAATCGTGCATAATCCTAAACTCCTCAGTTGGCCGCGTTTAGCGAATATAATTATTTTGATAAATAAATTTGTTCTAGTACATATCCAACTGAAGAATCTAGGATACTATCCTCTGCTAATTAAATATGCTGCTTGAGCGCGGCAGTATAACCTAAAATGTCGCTTGAAATGTGAAATGAAATGTTAAATAGTCGCCTGTGTCATTAATGCTGGAATTCTTAAGGTTTCTCTTTTAAATAATTTTTCAGCAACCTCTGGTGACACTTGATAAAACTCATTTACGTACTCTTGTGCGTTTAAGTATTCTCTTATTTGTTTTTTTACTTTACATGGATTATGGCACTGTAGAGAAAAAGCCACCGAATACTCTCCAGGCGTTTTTGCGGAAAGTTGCTTTGCATACACTGTCGTATCTTCAGGGGTGCAACCTATTCTAATCACATCAGAAAAAAAAGAATGAGTCATCACATAAACATTACCCTGAGAAACATCTTCAATTGAGGCCTGTTGGTTATTAATATTCTGTTGGGTAGCATTCATATGAAAAACAACTTGTCTAAGATTTAATTAGGCTTAACAATATTATATCAAATTGATAGTGATACGGACTATTAATATTTTCGCATCATGGCTAAAGGAACACTTAAACTGTTATAATGTTAATATTACTTAAAGGTGACTTATACCAATCACACTAAGTAATGTTATTGGTATTACTCAACCTTTCTTATATAACACACTCAGGCAACACCATGATAAATAATGATATATTTCGACAAATTTGCACTATCTTTAATTTTGACAATGAACAAGCTCGTACGATATTTGCATTAGGGTTGTGTGATATAACCACTGAGCAACTTATAAGCTGTTTAAAAGAAGTCGATGACACTGATTATAAAGCATTGTCAGATATTGAATTAGCGAGTTTTTTAAATGGTTTAATCACCGATAAACGTGGCGCTAAAGATGGTGGACAACGTCAAGCAGAGTCAGTAATAACTAATAACCTTGTTTTTAATAAAGTAAAAATAGCGATGGCGTTAAAAGCTGATGATGTTATTGCGATTCTAGAATTGGCTGAATTGAGTTTAGGTAAATATGAACTGAGTGCCTTTTTTAGAAATGTGAATAACAAACATTACCGTGATTGTAGCGATGATGTGTTATCGGCTTTTTTGCAAGGTTTGAAAATTAAACTGCAATAGTTATCTTAATTTCACCAGTTACTATAATCATATTAGAAATAAAACCTTAAGCGAAACACTGAATGTCATTTTCAACACTTAACCTATCTAAGCCTATTGTCGATGCGATAACAGACTTAGGTTATACCGAGCCAACGGCGATACAAAAAAAAGCAATTCCTGTGGTCTTATCAGGTAAAGATTTAATTGCTGCCGCACAAACAGGCACGGGTAAAACGGCTAGTTTTGTTCTGCCAATATTAGAGCAGCTTCACACCAAACATAATGAACATCAATTACGTGGCAAGCGTATTAGAGCGTTAATTTTAACGCCAACACGTGAATTAGCTATGCAGGTTGAAGCAAGTGTAAGCCAGTATGGGAAATATTTGAATTTTAGCTCTATGGCTATGTATGGTGGAACAGAGATACAACCGCAAAAACAAAGGCTGATTTGGGGTATAGATATTTTAGTTGCAACCCCTGGTCGGTTACTTGATATGGCCCATCAGCGAGTATTGCATTTTGATGAGCTTGAAATATTGGTGCTAGATGAAGCCGATAGAATGCTTGATATGGGTTTTATTGATGACATTAATAAAATTATTGAACGCTTACCGGAAAAGCGACAAAACCTACTGTTTTCTGCCACTATTTCTGATGATGTTCGTGCATTAGCAAAACGATCAATTTATAAACCAGTAGAAATAGCTATTGGGAAAAACAGTGCCTCTGAGCCAAAAATTAATCAATGGTTAATAACAGTAGATAAAGGTAATAAATCAGCTTTATTAAGTTACTTAATTAAAGAACAAGCTTGGCAGCAGGCGCTTATTTTTATTGAAACCAAACATGGTGCAGCTAAACTTGTTAGTCAACTAGAAAAACGAGGTATTCAGGCTGAATCTATTCATAGTGGTAGAACTCAAGCGGTGCGCGAGCAAATTTTGAATGAGTTTAAATCAGGAAAAATTAAATTTTTAGTTGCCACGGGTATTGCCGCCCGTGGTTTAGATATTGGTGCACTGAGCCGCGTAGTCAATTATGATTTACCTGACAAAGTTGATGATTATATTCATCGCATTGGTCGAACTGGTCGAGCTGGCGCATCGGGCGAGGCTATTTCATTCGTTGCCAAGGATAACTTTAGAAACCTGTGTGCTATTGAAAGTCGTTTGGGGCATATTATCACGCGTAAAGAAATAGAAGGGTTTCCTGTTAAGAAAACAGTACCAGTATCTATTTTAAATTTCGTGCCTAAGCATAAACGTGTTTAATTTGTAAGCAGATTCCATTGGGATAAATAGATCAGAGAACTTGAAATTAGCCTGTTTAGACAGCATACATAAACGGTTTGTGTTATTATTTATCAATAATAGAGTTTTTACTCTATTATCTTTTGGTTTCCTTTAAAATAAAAGCAGAAATTTAATGATTATGTCTTTAATTCGCTGGCCTATTGGCCGTCTTATATTATTAATTAACTTTATCTTTTCCCCAAGTTCACCGAAAAGAACGGTAGAAGAGCAAGCAAAAGTTGATGATAAAACTAAGTCGATGAGTTTATATCAATTACCTAGCTGCCCATTTTGTGTAAAAGTACGCCGCACAATAAAACGCGAAGGTTTAACTATTGAACTACGTAACATTAATAAAAAAAATAATTATCGAGAAGAGTTAATTAGCCAAGGGGGCAAAAGCGTTGTGCCTTGTTTACGAATTGAAAAAGAAAGTGGTGAAGTACAATGGCTTTATGAATCAAACGATGTGATTACTCATTTAAAATATTTGGTGCAAGCAGTTTAGTTTGTCAAAAAACAATAATTATTCAACTTACTCTCTGGATTTTATGCGCTTATTATCTTTATTAATGATTGGTTTTTGTCTTATCTTTACCGTTCCACTCAATGCTAAAACTCGCCTTAAAGTCGGGGTGGTATTCAGTGGGGGAGGTGCCAAAGGCGCTGCACATATAGGTGTACTGAACTATTTAGAAAAAAACAATATCCCCGTTGATTACATTGCGGGCACAAGCATAGGATCATATGTTGGTGGTTTATATGCGCTTGGCTATAATGCAGACCAAATTGAAAAAATAATGCTGTCACTGCCATGGGATGAAAGCTATTCCGATTTCATCCCCCGTGAATTACTTTCATTTTCAGATAAAGAAATACGTGATTTATACAATATTTCTTTTCGTTTAGGCTATAGAGATGGTCACATAAAAGCGCCCAGTGGCTTATTATTAGGTCAGTCTACTGGTAGGTTAATGAAGCTTTCGACGGATGTAGTGGCTAAAATTGATAGTTTTGATCATTTAGCTATACCGTTTCGAGCCGTAGCAACAAACCTTGAAACAGCACAACCGGTAGTGTTAACAAAAGGCAGCTTAACGCAAGTGATGCGAGCATCTGCAGCGGTACCGGGTATTGTTGAACCAGTAAATATAGATGGTCAATTGCTGGTTGACGGTGGTATTTCAAACAACATGCCAGTGAATGTAGTAAAAGAGATGGGCGCTGATATTGTTATTGCGGTTGATATCGGTTCGTCGTTATTTACCCAACAAGAAATTAATGACACGCTTGATGTTTTTTCTCAGTTATCCACCATTTTAACCATAAATACTACTCACGCTCAAAAACAAAAGTTAACCTCTGATGATATTCTTATACGCCCTAATGTAGATAAACTTAGTACAACTGATTTTTCTATTATGCCAGAGGCATTAGCTTATGGTAAACAAGCTGCATTAGAGCATAATACTACATTACTAAAGCTTGCCTTGAGTGATCAAGAATATGCACATTATCTCACTAATAAAAAACAAAAAAGTAAGCGCTGGTTTAGTCTAATTGAACAACCATTAATCACTGTTGAATATATAAACAACTCTAAAGTTAACCTTGCTATTATTAAAGAGGCTTTTGCATTGAGTGCTGGTGATACTGTAGATAAGCAGCAATTAAAATTAGCTATTGAGCGTGTTTATGCTTTAAATAAGTTTGAGCATGTTGATGCTGAATTTATTGATTTAAAAGAAGGGCGTAAGCTTATTCTAACAACTCAAGCCAAATCTTGGGGTCCAAATTATTTACATTTTGGTTTTAGTTTAAAAAGTGACTTTACTAATCGATCTATTATTGCACTAGATTTAGGTTACATTAAGGATGATGTTACAATAAATGGTGGTCAATGGCGTAATGAAATTAGGTTAGGCTGGGAGTATATGCTAGCAAGTGAATTTTATCAGCCACTTGATAAAAATCAGTATTACTTTTCTAAAGCAAGAGTTGAATATGCCCAAGACAAAATGGAGCCAACGAAAAATCGACCTGAATTAACTGATGATTACCTTCAAGCAAAATTAGCACTAGGTATAAACTATACTAAGAATGGCGCTATAGAGTTTGGCTTTATTGGTGAAGAGGGCGATATATCACCTAAATATCAGGGTGTTGAAAATTTTGGTTACAGCTCTGTTGGTGGCTACTTTTCTTTTGATTATGATAGCTTAAATAGTATTAATTTTCCTACGCAGGGTAATAAACTTTCTTTTAATGTTTTTTATCGTAATGATGAATATGAAGAACTTACTGGATTAGATTCAAAAGATACTTCACTTGAAATTAAATTTGATTGGCGAGGGGCTATTGGTTTTAAAAACCATACTTTTGTGGGGATAGCTTCATTCGCCACCGTTGATAATGATACGGACTTCTCTGTGCATGTTAGTGAATTAGGTGGTTTTTTAAATTTATCTGGTTATCAAACCGATGCACTGATAGGTGTGCACAAAGCTTTTAGCGCAGTTGTTTATCAATATGACCTAGGAAGAGAGTTGTTTGGCGTTTCAAGTTTACCCTTATATTTAGGTGGTAGCCTTGAAGCTGGCAATGTTTGGGAAGTTAACGAAACGGTAAGAGTGGATGATTTAATTTCATCGGGAAGCTTATATTTAGGCACAGATACCAGTTTTGGTCCTGCGGTGTTAGGTGTAGGCTTTGCTTCTTCAGGTGAAAATATTGTATTTTTGTCTATTGGTAAAAACTGGTAGGTTTTAATTAACTAATATTAGTATTAATACTAATATTCATATACACCCGTGAAACTCGCCTCTTGAAGTATCACGGGTATATTCATCAAAATACACAAGGTTAGCGATTTAATTAACTTTGTGCTTCATCATTCTGCCTTGCTCTACTTTCCATTCTCTGTCTTTTATATCAGCACGTTTATCGTGATCTTTTTTACCCTTGCCTAGACAAAATTCAAGTTTCACCCAGCATTTTTTCCAATACATTGCCGTGGCAATTAAAGAAAAACCATTACGTTCTACTGCACCAATTAATTTATCAAGCTCTCGGCGGTTAAGTAGTAACTTACGAGGACGAACAGGATCACAAACAACATGAGAGGATGCCGATATAAGCGGGTGTATTTCGGCACCCACAAGATAAGCTTCTCTGTCTTTTATGTGTACATAACAGTCAGAAATATTTACTTTTCCATCACGGATACTTTTTATTTCCCAACCTTGTAAGCTCATTCCTGCTTCAAATTTATCTGTTAGGGCATAGTTATGCCTTGCCTTTTTATTTAAGGCAATAGTATTACTGTTTGATTTGTTCTTCGATTTCTTTTTAGCCATTATATTTTCCATTATTAATCGCGGTTATTATACGGGTAAAAATAAGCTTTTAAATGATAAATTTATATTTTATTGGATAATGCGCTTTTAACTATGCTTTGTTATCATAGAAAGTATTGAAATTATAGAATAGAAGTTAATAATGGAAAAACCATGCCATCGATAAATCGTAGTGCACTTGTTATGTACAGTGCGGAACAAATGTTTGAACTTATTAATGATGTTTTAGCCTATCCAAATTTTTTACCTGATTGTAGTGAAAGTAAAATTATTGATAAGAACGATAATTCGGTAACAGCGGCATTATTAGTCTCTAAAGCAGGCTTTAAAAAATGGTTTACCACTAAAAACACTTTAATATCAAATGAAGAGATCAAATTAACACTTGTGGATGGACCTTTTAAACAATTACAAGGCAGTTGGCAATTAACGCCTTTATCTGATGAAGCATGTAAAGTTAGTTTAGCGCTTGAATATGAGTTTTCTAATAAAGTGTTAGGTATTGCTTTTGGTAGAGTATTTAATAATCTAACCAATAACATGGTACAAGCATTTACTCAAAGAGCAAAAGATGTTTATGGAGTGAAACACTAATATGAATACTGTTGAACATGATGAAAACAAGTTACAAATTGAAGTGTCTTATGGCTTGCCGCATAAGCAAAAATTGCTATCACTACTTGTTAAAAATGGTATAACGATTGAGCAAGCTATTGTTGAGTCAGGTATTATTTCTTTTTTTCCAGAAATTGATTTGGCGGTAAATAAAGTAGGTGTTTGGAATAAAGCGGTGAAGTTAAATGACTTAGTGCAAGATTTAGATAGAATTGAAGTATATAGGCCGTTAATTGCTGATCCTAAAGAAGTGAGAAAACGCCGTGCAGAAAAAGCTAAATTAGAAGGCCGTGCTGATAAAACAACTGGAGGTCGAGTTAACCCCTTAACTAAAAAATAGCCTTAGGAGTAATTAGTTACCAGTTAGTAGGTTCAGTTGAAATTATTTATCTAACTGGTATTCTTTACTTTCCATATTTTGCGTGTTGCTATTCGCCTCTACTTCTGTGTTGCTCTTTTTACAGTAGCATTAATAGGAGCATTAATAGGAGCATTAAATGGTGTATAAAAACTTTCAGATAACTCAAAGTCACCATCAGCAGAAATTAAGCTATTCTCTTTAAATTTAATAATAAAACGTTTTTCTACATTTAAGTCTTTGCTGCGTCCAGATTTAAAGCTATAAACATAATTCCAAGTATCTTTATCAAAAGCATCAATAATGACTGGACTACCAAGTATAAATTTTACTTGTTCTTTTGTCATACCAATTTGAATTTTGTCTATGTTTTTTTGTTCGAGGTAATTACCTTGAGGAATATCGATTCGGTAAACCCAGCTTGAACAAGATGAAATGGATAGAACAATAGTAATGATGACAGCACGAAACAGCATGGAATTTAACTTTCTTTGAATATAACTAAAACAGAAAAGAATAATAACTAAGCAAGGCTACAGATACAAAGAAATTTTTCATTAATTTGTTATTATATCGGTATATCTTTCGTTTTATGACTAACTTGCTAATAGTTCTTGAGCATTAGCTAAACTGTGCTCTGATATTTTATCTCCTGCCAATAAACGGGCTATTTCTTGAATACGCCTTTTTTTAGGTAATTCTATAACATTTGTTTCTGTATGCTCACCATCAGTTAATTTACTCACAAAAAGTTGTTGATGCCCTTTGCAAGCTACTTGTGGTAAATGAGTCACACATATCACTTGCGTGTTTTTAGCTAGTTGTTTTAATTTACTGCCAACCATTGCTGCCGTAGGGCCACTAATTCCTACATCTACTTCATCAAAAATCAACGTAGGTGTAATTATTTTATCGGCTAAAATTACTTGTATAGCTAAACTTATTCGTGATAATTCTCCACCAGATGCCACCTTATTCATTGCGGCTAATGATTGTCCCGGGTTTACACTCACTTGAAAGTCTATTTTGTCAAAGCCGTTGGCAGAAAAGTTGGTTAAATTATTATCTGTTAAATCTATTGCTATATGGAATTTACCATGTGGCATGTTAAGTTCCTGCATGCTTTTACTGATAAGTTTACTTAAGGTATTCGCTGCTTTTTTTCTTGATGCAGAGAGTGCTTCAGCGGCATCTTGATAATATTGTTGTGTTTTTGTTATTTCTTGAATTACTATTTCTATACGTGATTTATCGTTAGATATTTCAGCGAGTTCTTGTTTTATTTCTTGATGGAATATAACTAAATTCTCAGGTGATAAACTATGTTTTTTAGCTAGTTGTAATGCAGTTGAATAGCGTGTTTCAAGAATAGAAAATGCTTGAGGGTCTAATTCTAGTTGTTGATAATATTGTTTTAAGTCACTGTTTGCTTCTTCAAGTTGAAGTAAAGCGTTACTCAATATCCCCGTAACATCATTTAACCTATCATCTATTTTTGCTAAGGAAGATATATTATCATGGCATTCTCTTAACGAATCCATAACATTGAAGTTTGCATTTTCAGCTAATATTTGTAGTGATTGCTGCGTAGAATCAAGCAAATCTTGGGCATTTGCATAGCGTTTATAGTCACTCTCTAATATTTCAAATTCATTGGGCTGTAATGAAAAATCATCTAATTCATTTACTTGATACTGTAATAACTGTTGTTGTGCTGCTCGTTGTAGCTGAGTTTGTTGTAAAAGCGTTAGTTCTTTATTGAGTTTGTGCCATTCATGATAGTAGTGTTTAACTTCATCAAGTAATGGTTTATGGTCGGCATAGTTATCAAGCAATTTACATTGCTGGCTTGATTTTACGATGAGCTGATGATCATGTTGACCGTGAATATTTAAGAGTAGTTGCCCCAGCTCTTTTAATTGAGCTAAGGGAACCTGACTGCCATTGATGTAGGCTTTCGATCTACCTTCACTTGATATCACACGACGTAAAATACATTCGTGATTTTCTTCTTGTGTTAACTCTTGGTGTGATAACCATTGTTGAGCATTAATATTAGCTTTAATATTAAAAGTGGCCGCTAATTCAGCCTTTTTACTATTAGGACGAACAACATTTGTTGTAGCACGTTCACCTAAACATAAACCTAGTGCATCAATGGCAATAGATTTCCCCGCGCCTGTTTCACCTGTAATTGTTGTCATACCAGTTTGCCAGTCGATATCTAATGATTTAACAATGGCAAAATTTTGAATGTTCAATTGTAAAAGCATAATATCCATCTCTAAGTTTACTGTGTAGATAGTTAACTGTTAATTTATACAGTAAAAAAGGTTTTTGCAAGTATTAATATTAAATTTTTGATATAGTTCATGCAATAACAGCTTTAAATGGAACTTGCACTATGACTTCAATAAGTTTGATTGTTTTAATCAGTTTAGTTATAGGTATGATTTTAGGTGGAATTTTGATGCTAAAAAAATCGGCTAAAAAATTTAATTTAACACCTGAACAATTAATAAAAATAAAAAAACGGAATGAAGAATTAGCAAGAGAAGATCAAGATGATTAATATAAATTTTTCATCAAAAACATTGTCTTTTAATTTCAAACCTATGAATGATGCTTACCGATGTTTAACGCTTTTTAATTACGGTAAAGCGTTTTAATTAAGTGATAACCGAATTTTGTTTTTATTGGGCCATGAACTGTTAATAATGCCTTTTTAAACACTACATCATCAAATGCCTTAACCATTTGTCCTTTGCGAAACTCACCTAAATCACCATCTTTTTTTTTCGACGGGCAAAGAGAAAATTTTCGTGCAAGTTGAGCAAAGTCAGCTCCTTTATCTAACTTGCTTTTTAATTCAATTGCTTGTTTTTGTGTTTTAACTAAAATATGAATTGCACAGGCACTGGCCATTATAAATCTCTTTTAAATTAACTATGTATTACTTTTAGTATATACCCATATCATCTCAAAAGGGGATTTTCAGAATACAATAACTAATAGTAAAGTTAATACTAGATTTTACTTTTACTTTTTTAGCTATTGGCATAAAATGTCATTATTCTTATTCGACACAAGAAAGTTTGTCCTGATGAGCACGATAAAAAATTTATTTAAAAAAAATCGACAATGGGCTGAAAAAGTTAATAAAGAAGATCCTACTTTTTTTAAGTCTTTATCAAATCAACAATCACCTAAGTATTTATGGATAGGTTGTTCAGATTCACGAGTACCAGCAAATGAATTACTTGGTATGCAACCAGGTGAAGTTTTTGTGCATCGTAATATTGCGAATCAAGTTATTCACACTGATCTTAACTGTTTATCGGTTATAGAATTTGCTGTTCAAGTATTAAACGTTAAAGATATTATTGTTTGTGGCCATTATGGTTGCGGAGGAATAACTGCCGCGCTTGATGATAAAAGTCATGGTTTAATTGATAACTGGTTACATCATATTGAAGATGTTTATCGTTTCCATAAAGAAGCCATGGATAAACTTACCGATAAAGTAGAGCGAGTTAACTTGCTATGTGAGTTGAATATTATTGAACAAGTAGCCAATGTATGCAAAACATCAACGCTACAAAATGCTTGGCGTGCTAAGAAAAATGTAACAGTGCATGGGTTAGTTTATAATTTACATGATGGAATCTTAAAAGATTTGAATGTGTCTGTATGTGACACCGAACATTAACTAAAACCACTTCAAAGTACCGCTTTAAATCGTCTGAATAATTCATAAGTAGGGCGATTATTTAATCTTATTTCGGCTCTGAATTTCCCCTAAACTATCCAAAATCACGAAACAAAATTGACAAACCTATAACAAAACGATTACTGTAGTCCAATCAGGTTAACGAACGTTAATTAATGTGTTTGTTTTTTGTTATTAGGCGTTATTAAACGTTATTTTGGGTGATAGGACTATGAGTGATACGCGTCAAAATATACTTAAAGTAGGGATGGTTTTGTTTTCAGAAAAAGGCTTCGATGCAGTTTCAATGCGTGATATAGCCGATAAAGTTAATATTAGCCCTCCTGCACTTTATAACCACTTTAAGGGCAAGCAAGCCTTGTATATGTCTGTCATTGAAGAATCGTTTAGCAATAAATCGATGCAATTGGTAGATGCATTAACTATCGACGATTTACCTATAAAGCGGTTAGAGGCTTTTATTTTAACGTTAAGTCAAGTTTTAGTTGATGAACCTGAATTTAAACGTTTAATACAGCGCGAGCAATTAGATGCTGATCAACAACGACTACAGTATTTGGCAAAAGAGTTGTTTGTGCCTTTTTTTAACGCATTAATATGTTTGATTAAAGAAATGAAGCCAGATTGTGATGCGCACGGTGTTGCCGTCGCTATTGTTGGTATGGTGCAAAAACATCTTGAAATAGAAACGTTAATGCAATTTTTACCTAATTATAAAAAAGAACATCATACACCTGTTTATATAACACAATTAACGATGTCAATGTTGACCGTATTTTTTGGAATTAAGCCATGAAAAAACAGCTATTAATTAAGTCTTTATTTTGTCATTCGGTAATGTTGGGTATGTTAGCTTTTGCGCAATTAAGTTATGCGCAAGCTACTTCTTCACCAAACAATGAAGACACCCCAAAAAAAATCACGCCTGTTACTGTCGTGAAAATCCTTTCAGAAACGCTACTCTCAACTACGAATGTAAGAGGGCAAATAGAGACAGCAACGAAACCTAATTTAGCCGCAAAAGTAGCCGCTGAAGTGAGTGATATTTATTTAATCGAAGGCGATAGAGTTAAAAAAGGGCAAATGTTAGCGGCACTTGATGCAGAAGCTTTTATTATTGATAAAGCGTCTGCTAATGCAGATATTATTTATTTGAAGGCATTAATTGAAAATCAAAAAAGATTGTTAAAAAGAAACCAAGATTTGTTCAATAAAAAAATGATCTCTCAAGTGACTTTAGATGACAAGGATACGGCATTAAAACAGTCTTATGCGCAGTTATTAAGTGCTAAAGCAAAATTAAGAAAAGCAGTTTATAAATTATCTCAGACTAAAATTATTAGCCCTATAAATGGCATTATACAATCAAGATCTATTTCAACGGGTGATTATGTAAAAGCAGGCGATGATTTATATTTTATTATTTCAACAGACGATATATATGCCCGTTTATATTTTCCTGAAACGGTTGCTGACCAAATTAAATTAAATATGCCGGTAATATTGTTACGGCAACAAAAAGGGCAAGTAGAAAAGGTAGAAGGCACTATTGAGCGCATTCGTCCAATGCTGGAAACAGGCAATAGAGCTTTACTCACTAAGGTGAAATTTACCAATATTCATCAATGGCGTGTAGGTTCAAGTATTCAAGCTAAAGTGGTGTTAACTCAACATGAGAATGCAGTTATTGTACCTAAGCGAGCTTTAGTTCGCAGACCTCACGGTTTAGTTGCTTATAAAGTAACAGCTAACAGCAATAAAGTTGTTGAACAGGTAGTTACTACAGGCTTAACTAAAGATGACACGGTTGAAATACTTTCAGGGTTAACGCTTGATGATATTGTGGTGTTAGACGGTGCAGCTTGGTTAACCAATGGTTCGATAATTGAAATTGTGGAGCCGTAAATATGAATTTGCCTGCATTTTCTATTAAAAATCATGTGCTAACTTATATGCTAAGTTTAGTGTTGATTTTATTCGGTTTAATCAGTTACCAGCGTATTGGTGTTGATAGAATGCCGGAAATTGAATTTCCCATGTTATCCGTATCAACTATTTTAGCGGGAGGCGATCCCTCTATTATTGACGCATCCATTACCAATATAGTTGAATCTGCGGTTAATGGTATTTCTGGTATTGATGATATTCAATCCTCATCATTGGCGGGTGTTTCAGTGGTAATGGTGCGGTTTGATTTAACTAAAGACATTGATATTGCTTTTAATGAAATGCAGGCGAAAGTTAATGAGATTATTCGTTTACTGCCCAAGGGTGTTGAAACGCCCATTGTTAAAAAAGTAGAAATAGGCGGCTCACCTATAATGTGGCTATCGCTTGAAGGCGATAGAACCTTACAGCAATTAAACTTGTATGCGAAAAATGTAATCAAAAAACGTTTAGAAACCATTGGTGGGGTTGGTAACGTGCTTATTGCTGGAGAGCGAGAGCGCACGTTGAGAGTAAACCTTAATATTGAAAAAATGGCTGGGCTTGGTGTTACGGTAGAAGATGTCATTAATGCCTTTAACCGAGAACACATAAAAATGCCTGGTGGTTTCACAGTGGCAGGGAATCAAGAACAGCAGTTAAAGCTTGATCTAGAATTTCATAATGTAGATCAACTTAAAAAACTTATTGTTAGTTATCAAGGCCACTTGCCTATTTTCTTACAAGAAATTGCCAATGTGGAAGATGGTTTAGAAGACTTTAGGCGTTTCGCCAGTTATAACGGTAATTCAACGGTAGGGTTAGGTTTGGTTAAAATATCGGGAGCCAATACTGTTGCTATAATTGATGAGGCGAAAAGAAGACTTAACGAAGAAATATTACCGCAGTTACCTGATGGTATAAAGCTTAGCATTGTTGTTGACGATGGTGATTTGATTACGGCTATTATTGACGGTTTAAAAACGCACTTATTTGAAGGCACTATATTAGCAGGCGTTGTTGTTTTATTCTTTTTAATGAATCTACGTTCAACTTTAATTGTTGTTACGGCTATACCTGTCTCTTTATTAGGTGCTATTGCCGCTATTTATTTTGCAGGATTCACCTTTAACACCATGACCATGCTGGGGTTATTACTGCTTATTGGTGTAGTAGTTGATGATGCCATTGTTGTATTAGAAAATATTTTTCAAAAAATGGAGCAAGATCCCAGTGCTGATCCAACGACTGTTGCTATAGAAGGGACTTCGCAAGTAATGTTTTCGGTTTTAGCGGCGACATTTACGTTAGTTGCGTTATTTGGTGCTGTGATTTTTATGGAAGGTATTATAGGGCGTTTTATTGCCTCTTTTGCTGTAGTGGTCGTTTGTGGTGTGTTGATCTCATTACTTGTGTCTGTGACATTAACCCCTATGCTTTGTGCTAAATATTTACGTGTACAAAAAAAGCATGGTCGTGTTTATCAAGCATTAAATAATTTTTTCAATAAAATAGAGCGTTTTTATGTCTCTATTTTGAGTTTTTCAATTAACCATCGATTGTTAATTGTTGTTTTAACCATTGTGATGGTCTATTCAAGTGGTTGGTTTTTAGGACAATTAGGTAAAGGTTTTTTACCTGAAGAGGATCGAGGTCGTTTTATTGTTTCCATCAAAACCCCTCTTGGCTCAAACATAAACTATACCTTAGACAGACTAAAACGGGTTGAATCAATATTACTAAAACATGAAGAAATCCACGGTTTATTTTCAACAATAGGAACCGGTGATAAAGGTCAAGTTAACAAGGGTGCAATTTATGTTAGCTTAATTCCTCGTGATGAAAGGTCATTACATCAAACTAAAATTATAGAAAAAGTTCGTGTTGACTTAGCTAAGGTAGCAGGTGTTAAAGTGTTTGCTGCACCTGTCCCTGCTGTGGGTGGTCAACGGGGCGAGCCATTACAATTTGTTCTGAAAGGTCCTAATCTTGATAAAGTGGCTGAGTTGTCAAATGTATTAACCAATCATTTAGAAAGAATACCTGTTATTGGTACACTAGACAGTAATTTACAATTAGATATGCCTGAGGTTGAACTGCTACCATTAAGAGAAAAAGCACGTGAAGTTGGTCTTGATTCAGCGACGATAACGAATGCCTTAAGAGTGCTGGTTGGTGGTTTTGATGTTGCTAAATACAATGATATTCCAGGTGATGGTGAGCGTTATGATATTCGCTTGAAAATGTCTGACGATGGTTTAAGCCGTAATCAATTACAGCAAATATATTTAAGAAATAATCAAGGTCAATTAGTGCGATTAGACAGTGTGACTGAATTTAATGAAGGCATCGGCCCTGCTACCATTGGTAAATATAACCTACAATATGCCGCAACATTTTATGCTACTCCTACAATTCCAGAAGGCGATGCATCGATTATTGTGCTAGAAGAAGCCAGTAAAATATTGCCAAATGGCTATCAAATTGAACTAATAGGCCGAGCAAAAGAGTTTAGTAAAACCGCTAAACATATTATGTTTGCCTTTGCTACAGGCCTTATTCTTATTTATATGACCTTAGCGAGCCAATTCAACTCTTTTATTCAACCGCTAATTGTTATGGTGGCGCAGCCGCTTGCTATTATTGGTGGTATCGCTGGTTTATGGATAGGAGGTCATACCCTGAATATTTATTCAATGATCGGTTTGGTGTTATTAGTTGGGTTAGTAGCAAAAAACTCGATATTACTCATTGATTTAACCAATCAAATGCGCGCTGAAGGTAAACCTATTAACCAAGCGTTACTTGATGCCTGTCCAAGACGATTGAGACCAGTGTTAATGACTTCGCTTACCGTTATTTTTTCAATGTTTCCTGCTGCATTAGGCTTAGGCGCAGGTGCTGATATTAATGCACCATTAGCCGTAGCAGTTATTGGTGGTATGATCAGCTCTACCTTACTAACTTTAGTAGTAGTGCCTGCGGTATATTCATTAGTAGAAAATGGTTTGAATAAATTATCAGGTTTTAACTTTTTAATGTTTAAATCGATGATAAAAAAAGTTAATTAATCTTAATTGATTTAGTCTGATTGGTATAAAACTTTTAAGTTTTTATTTTTCCGTGTTACACTTACTGAACGTTCGGTCAGTAAGTGTGCTCAAGTGAAAAGTAACCCCTCTAATCTTCCAGTGACAACGACTAAAAAGCTTTCTAAAAGTGCTTTAACTATACTTAGTGTTGCAAAGTCACTCTTTGCTCAGCAAGGTTTTAAAGCAACCTCTATTAGTGAAATAGCTACGCAAGCAGGTGGCAGTAAAGCTAACATATATCACCATTTTAAATCTAAAGAACACCTTTACCAAGAAACGCTTAAATTAGCTTGTGAAGATGTTTTTAATGTTTTAGAACCTTCTAAAATAAAACGTTCAATTAGCCCGAAACAGAGACTTAGAGAGTATATGGCACGTCACTTAGAAAATATGATTGAACACCCTGATGCTATTAATTTGATTAAAAGAGAGTTGATGGATAACAACCAAATGGAAGGTGAATTGTTAGCAAAAGAGATTTTCTCTAATACTTTTGAGAAGGTAGCTTCACTTGTTTTTGAAACATATAGTGTAAAAAAATCCAATAAAGATATTGCCATCTCTATACAGGCATTTATGCTTATTAGCGTTAATATGCTTTTATTTGATTCACAATCAGTGATGAAATATATACCTGAAATTTCACCTTTTTCAGACTCTTCAAAAATGTTCAGCGATACGATGTTTGATTTTATTATGAATCAAAATACTATCGCTATTACCTCTTTTAAATAGGATATTTAAATGTATAAAAAGATTATTTTTTTACTTCTTACGACTTTTGTGATCACGGGTTGCCAAGAACAAAAACTTGAAACTACTCAATCATCTAAGCAAAAAAAATGGGATCTTATAGCCCTGTCTGTTCAAGAAAAACTATTACCTATTAATTTAAAATCTATAGGTAGTGTCGTATCAGATCAACGTATTGATGTTTCATCTAGAGCGACAGGCTATATTAAAGATATTTTAGTACTAGAGGGCGATAAAGTTGCTAAAGGGCAAATATTAATATCGCTTGATAGCTCTGATGTTGAAGGGGCAATTCAACAGGCTAAAGCATCAGTCAATACAGCTAAGTTAGCTGTTCGTGATGCAGATATTGATGTTGAGAGATATCAAGACTTATTTAAAAAAGGCAGTATCTCAGAGAATAGTATGCGCAAAACGCAATTATTTAGAGATAGCGCTAATGATGCGTTAGATGCGGCTAAAACAGCATTGTTAATTGCTAAATCACAACGACAATACATACAAATATTAAGTGAAGTAGATGGCGTTGTTGTTGATAGATACTTAAGAAAAGGCGCACTTGCGACACCTGGAAAAGCAATACTTACCATTGAGTCTAGCCAAGGACTTTTCTTTGATACTTATATTGCAGAAAGCCAGATTAGCAAAATTAAAAAAGGTGGTAGTGTTTTTGTTTTCATTGATGCTTTAAATGAAAGTGTCGTTGGTACTATTGCTAGAGTAGTGCCCGCAGGTGATTCTACAACACGTCGATATAAAGTTAAAATAGCGTTACAAAATCATGATGGACTTTTATCGGGTATGTTTGGTCGGGTTAACTTTATATTAGGTGAGAAATCTTCGCTTGTTATTCCTTCTTCAGCGTTGATTGAACGCGGTGGTTTGCGCGGTGTTTTTGTCGTTAACGAACAGCAGGAAGCTTACTTTAGATGGCTTAACCTAGGCGCTAAAACAAAAGAGGGTATTGAAGTTAGAGCTGGATTAGAGAGTAATGAAAAAATAGTATTACATCCTAACCAACAAATAAGGGAAGGGGATATTGTAAAACATTCAGCCTCACAGGAGGCAGTAAATGAGTGATTTAAAATTAAATTTTACGGGTAAATTAGCGAATATTTTTATCACTTCAAAACTAACGATACTTGTTATTATCACTTGTTTGTTATTGGGTTTTTTAGCAGTTTTGTTAACACCAAGAGAGGAAAACCCGCAAATAGTGGTACCAGGCGCTGAAATATTTGTTGCATTACCTGGTGCAACAGCTATAGAAGTTGAGCAATTAATTGTTAATCCATTAGAGCGGATTGTTAGAGAGATCAAAGGGGTAGATCATACCTTTGCTGCCGCCTTTAATTCTTTTGCTGTCGTCAATGTTCAATTTGAAGTAGGTGAAAACACTGAAGATTCTTTAGTCAAACTTTATGACCGTGTTTTAGGAAAAAGAAGGCTATTACCACTAGATGCTTCTACACCGCTAATAAAAAGTGTTGATGTTAACGATGTTCCTATCATCACTGTTACCTTGTCTTCTGATAAATATAATGATTATGCTTTGAAGCGCTTAGCTGATCGTATGGTTGAACGTTTACACTCGATGGAAGCAGTTTCAGTAACGGAAGTTAAAGGAGGGCGTAATTTAGAGGTGAGAGTTGAGCTAGATCCTGAACGTTTACTTGCTTTTGATCTCACCTTAAATCAAATAACTCAAAGCTTACAACTGGCTAATATTTCTGTACCCATGAATACACAAGTGCGAGATGGTCAAAATAGCCGTATTCATTTAGATTCATTTTTATCATCAGAAGATGATGTTAATCAATTAATTGTAGGTGTTCATAATAATAAACCTATTTATTTAAATGATATTGCTAATATTGTTATCGCACCCAATGAAGATAGAGAAAGACTTTCTCGTTTTGCTTTTGGTCGTGCCGATCCTCGTTTTGATCAAAGTAAAAATAGCGAAATGCCTGCGGTAACTTTTTCAGTGGCAAAAAAACAAGGCACTAATGCTGTCTTTGTTGCGGAAGACATTATTGAACGCGTTGAGCGGCTTGAAAAAAACATGATACCAAAAGGTGTGCATGTGGTTATCACCAGAAATGATGGCGAAAAAGCCAATGCTTCTGTTAACAACTTAATAGAACATTTAGTGATTGCTGTTTTTTCTGTATTTATTGTATGTATTTTCTTTTTAGGGATCAAAGAAGCATTAATTGTAGGAATAACTGTACCACTTATTTTAGGACTAACGCTTGGTATTTCATATTTGGCAGGCTTAACCATTAATAGAGTTAGTTTGTTTGGCTTAATTTTATCATTAGGTTTACTGGTTGATTCCGCTATAGTTGTTATTGAAAACATACACCGAAGATATCAAAATTTAAATGGAAAAAATAAAAGTGAAGTAACGATCTTAGCCACTAACGAAATAGGCAACCCGACTAATTTAGCTACTTTTGCTATTATGTTAGTTTTTTTATCCTTACTTTTAATTACAGGCATGGTGGGTGAATTCTTCTACCCTATTGCCTTTAATGTGCCTGTCGCCATGTTCTCTTCGCTTGTTGTTGCCTATATAGTGACACCTTGGGCGGCTAATCGTTGGTTAAAACCAAATGAAGGACATGGGCTAGAAAGTAATGATAAAAACGATAATTTACATAAATTTTACCATTGGATAATCACACCGTTACTTAGCCATAGAAAAGTTCGTTACATAACAATGTTATTGATTATATGTTCAATTTTATTATCTTTATTACAGCCTGCATGGCAATTTATTCGCCCTGAGGGAATTTCTGGCCCGATATCATCAGGTAGTGTGGCACTTTCTTTGTTACCTAAAGACAACAATAATACCTTTAATATCACCATTGATATGCCTGAATATACGCCGGTTGAAGTAACCGATCAGGTGACTCGTGACATTGGAAACTTGCTACGTAAAAATCAATATATTACCAATTATCAAACATGGATTGGTCAATCGGGCATTATAGATTTTAATGGCTTACTTAAAGGAAGTAGTAATAAGACAGGTCCACATATTGCTGAAATTAGAGTTAACCTTATCGATAAAAAATCACGAGATATCAGCTCTATTTTATTAGTTAGATCACTGAGAGATGATATATTAACCATTGAAAATCGTTTTCCAGGTAGTGTAATTCAGTTAGTTGAAGATCCACCAGGGCCACCTGTTCGTGCAACTTTATTAGCTGAAATTTATGGACAAGATCTCGATGTAATGCGTAATATTTCAGCGAAAGTTGTTGAAGAATTTGAAAAAACCTATGACGTTGTTGAAGTAAAAGACACTGAAGTTGAAGATGTGCTTGAATATAGACTGGTCGTCGATAAAGAAAAAGCGGCATTATCTGGTGTATCCGCTGTCGATGTTGCTCAAGCCATAAGCCGTCTGGTTAATGGTGAAGATTATGGACGATTACATTTAAGCAAAGAAAAACATATTGTGCCTATTCGGTTACATATCCCAAGAAAATATCAAATAGACCCTGTTTTATTATCTCGTGTGTATGTCACTAATAAAGCAAATATTAAAATACCGCTTTCAGAGTTAACTTATGTTATCGAGTCATGGCAAGATAGACCTATTCTGCATAAAGACTATGAACGCGTCACTTACGTAGGTGCAGAAATGAAAAAGACAGCACCTGTGTATGCTGTTATGGATTTAGATAATCGTTTAGACGGTATTATAGTTGATAACTCAAAACTAACTACGGGTAATTTACAGTTAACACCTATCGTTCCCGATACTATTGATGGTTATCAATTATTATGGGATGGTGAAATTAGATTAACACTCGATACTTTCAGAGATATGTTTGTAGCATTGGCTATTGCACTAATCTTTATTTATTTATTACTGGTTGGTTACTATCGTTCCTTTATTATTCCGCTGATAGCCATGTCAGCAATACCTTTAGGTTTGATTGGGGTCTTTCCAGGACATTGGTTAATGGATCAATATTTTAGTGCGCCTTCTATGATTGGTGTTATTGCCTTGTCAGGCGTGGTTGTTCGAAACTCTTTACTTATCATTGACTTTGTTCTTGATTATATGAAGCAGGGTATACCTTTACATGAAGCGGTAAGTGAAGCAGGTGCGGTACGTCTAAGACCTATATTACTCACCGCATTGGCTATAATACTTGGCTCTATTGTTATGATTACCGATCCTGTTTTTGGTGGTTTAGCTATCTCACTTATTTTTGGCACCATTGCATCAACAATACTTACGCTAGTCGTTGTACCTGTTTTATTGTATTCTTTTTTACGCAGAGTTTAATGAGGTTTAAAATATATTTATGAACAGTCAATCAAATAAAAAAATAAAAGTGGGTATTGCTTTAGGAAGTGGTTCAGCTAGAGGCTGGGCGCATATTGGTGTATTACATGCTTTAACAGACATGGGCATAGAACCTGATATTATTGCGGGTTGTTCAATTGGTGCGTTTGTTGGAGCCGCATATGCAAATAATCAACTTGATACCTTAGATGAATGGGTTCGAACATTAACGTGGAAAGAAATCATTGGTTTTTTTGACTTATCTTTATCAAAAGGAGGGTTAATCCAAGGTGAAAAATTATTTAAATTTATGCGAGAAAAAACAGGTGATCCTGATATTGAAAGCCTTTCACGAAAATTTGCTGCCGTTGCTACAGAATTAAACACAGGCAGAGAAGTTTGGCTAAGAGACGGTTCCCTATTTGATAGTGTTCGAGCTTCAATAGCTCTTCCTGGATTAATTTCTCCTTTAAAACTTCATAATAAATGGTTAATTGATGGTGGTTTAATAAACCCCGTGCCTGTTTCTCTTTGCCGTGCGATGGGCGCTGATATCGTTATTGCGGTAAATCTTAATGGTGATCTTTTGAAAAGCACATCTAAAGCAGTCGTGCTAGATAAAAAAAACGCAGCACCAAGAGAAGAAAATGAAATGAGCTTTTTTGAACGACTCGCAACGCCACTTAAAGTAGAAATTAATAAACAAAAGAACTTTTTAACCTCAAAACTTTTTAATCAAAATGTAAAAAATCCAGGCACATTTGAAGTGATGGCAAGTTCAATTAATATTATGCAAGACCGCATAACACGCAGCCGCATGGCGGGCGATGTACCTGAAATAATTATTTCACCAAAATTGTCACAGCTTGGTTTGCTTGAATTTGATCAGGCCGAAATAGCCATTGAAGAAGGACGTAAAAGTGTAGAAAGAGTACGAACTGTAATCGAAGATGAATTAGCACAATTTACGTAATAGCAGCACACAAGCAATTAGCGATTTTGAATGAATAAAGGATAAAAGATAAAAGATAAGGAAATGTATGCAAAAAACATCCGTTCATTATAATCATTGTTTTGATACATTAAAAAAGTCAGAACTATTTTCTAATCTTGATGATGAAGCGTTAGAAAATATGCTTGGTGTGTGTCAATACGAAACAATAACTAAAGGAACTACGGCTGTTTCACAACATCAAACTAATGATTCTTTTTACATTATTATAAGTGGGCGAGCTAAAGTTTCTGCTTACAATCATGAAAATGGCAGAGAGCATATTCTATTTTTACTTGGTGCTGGTGATACCTTTGATCTGATTGGTCTGCTTTATGGTAAATGCAATAATGCCTTTGCCACATCGCTTGAAAATATGGAAATTCTTTCAACCTCTATAGCAAAAGCGAGGGAATGGGTTAAGCAGCAGCCTGAATTTAATAAAACATTATTACCTTATTTAGGTAAACAAATTCATGATCTTGCTGAAAAAACTACTGATTTAGCACTTTATGATACTGAAGTAAGGCTTTCAAGGCTTATATTACGCAGCATCGCGCCTAATAAATTAACTGATGATATTCAACTGCTTAATGATTTATCTCAAGAAACGCTTGCCGCTATGATTGGCTCAGTAAGGGTTGTCATTACAAGGCACTTACAACGATGGAAAAAGGAAGGCGTTGTATCAGGAAAGCGGGGTAGTTGGTCTTTACTTGATTTACAAAAGCTGCTTAATAGATCAAAAAACAATTAAATTATCTGTTTATACCCGTGTATACCAAGTGAGTAATTCATTATTTTAATTGGTAACTTAAGTCACATACAAACATATTGTCAACATTCATTATGATATTGAAATTGATTTATATCTTTTCAAGTTTCAATCAATACAAATTTTATTTTATTTTATTTTAATTATAAATGGAGAAAGGATTATGTTAGCAGATATGAAAAAAAAGTTAATAAACGCGATTGAACAAGCTAAAGAACAAGGAGAGTTAACGGCACATAAAATTTATGATATTACGCATCAAGCGGCGCTTGAATCAACAAATGAGCTTAAAAGCAATATTGAACATATCAAAGAAACAAGTAGAGAAATTATAAGCCAGGCTACCAAAGTACTAGAGGAAAAGGGTGAAGCTAGCAGTGAAAAAGTTTCAGCCGCCGTACACGGTGTTATTGATGGTATTAAAGTATCTGAAGCAAAGTTTGTAGATAAAGCACAAAAAGATTTAGTGCTTGCCAAGAAAAAATTAAGTCAAGAAGAAGCAAATTTAGCCGAAAGTTTAACCGAAGCTTTTCTAGGAGCAAAACAAGCGGTAGGTGATTGTAGCGCTACTATGAAAGAAGACCTTGATAAAGCATTACATGATGCAAAACTTAATAGTATTGACTTACTAGGGTTAACTAAGCAAACAGTAAAAGAAGCAACAAGTTTAGTTATTGCAACGGGTAAAAATGTTGAGAATATTGTTGAAAATACAGCGCGTGAAGCTGTTTCTAAAGCGATGAAAGAAGCTAGCTTTTCAGCTGACCGAGCACGAAGAATATCTGAAACTGTTTTATCAGCCGCAGTTGAATCAGCTCAAGAATCAAATAAATACATTAAAGAGGTAACAAGCTCTGCAGCAGAAGGTATAAGAAAAGGATTAGCAGATAGTGTTGAATTTACTCAGCACGAGTTAACTAATATAGAAGCATCTGCAGAAGAGTATATACAAGAAGATATTGAACAAACAAAAGTAGATATTGAAAACGTTAGCGAATTGTTTGTTGGTGTATTGCGTAAGGTTGCAGATAAATCTGATCAATTAGCTAAAAATATTTTACATGACGCTGCAGATGATGCACAAAAAATCGGTTGTGTTTTGCAAGAAAAAGCACAATCTGCGTCGCAGGTTGCCGCTAAAAAGCTTACTGAGCTAGGACATGAAGCAGTTAAAAAAACAGAAGTTGTAGCACAAAAAATATCAGAAGAAACTAAAGAGTTAGCAGAAAGAATGTTTGCTGTTGCTAAAGGAGCTACAACAGGTATGTGGGCTGGTGCTAAAGCAGCATTTTATAAACAAAATGATAAAAAGGGAGATGAATAATGGAATTTAATTTGAAAAAAAACATTATTACTACTTGTTTGATTTTTAGTCTAGGCTTGAGTGTAAACTCTCCTCAAGTATTTGCTCAAGAAACGGCTTCCCAAGATGTTGTACAAAAAAATGAGAAAAAGAGTTGGCAAGACGCAATTAAATCGCAACTTGAATTAGCAAAAGCCAAGTTATCTTTACTTAAAGCTGAAAATGAACTTTGGCTTACTAAGAATAAAGTAAAGACACAAGAGTTATTAGATGAGTCAATGAAAAATTTAGAAGATGCTTGGAAAGCGTCAGATTCAGAAACGCGTGTTCAAATTAAAAAGCTTACACAGCAAGTTAATAACACTAAAACGTTATTAACAGAAAAAAATGACGATGTAATACTTGAAATGCATTCTTTAATAGAGAGTAGCCAATCAATGTTAAATGCTGCGCGGGCAAAAACAGAAGCTAACAGTGAAGCATTAAAAAATGAAATATCTACGCGTTATGCTTTAGTTACTGCCAAAAGTCATGAACTAAAAGCCATTATCGCATTAGAAATTGATAAGTCTCCAGAAAAAGCTCATCAAGAAATGATAAAAGCTGAACGTGCATATCATCAAGCAAGTGAAACAGCGAGTGAAGCAATAGCAAAAGAAGTGTTAAAACTTAAGCAGCAAGCGGCTAATGTGAAAAGTAATATTACCGCTAATTCAAATGCATCTAAAGCACAGATAGAGTCATTAATTACGGCTACAGAATTACAGATTAATAGTTATAAGGAAACTGTTGAACAAGGTAATGAAGCAAGTTTATTGAGAAAGCGTTATGCACAACTTGAAGCTCAATCAGCTTTACTAAAGGCAAGGTTAGCTCTTTATTCAAATGAAGCTAATGATACTGTGCTGTCATACTTAAATGAATCAAAAAGTTGGTATAGTAGTTTGAAGTCAAAATCATCAGATGAATTACATGATAAATTAACTGAAATATCAGTTAATATTGATGAAGCTAAGCAATTTGTGCATCGTAAAGATAAAGAAGCTCGTGCAAAAGTATCATCGTTACTTGAACAAGCAGCAGAAATGGTGAGAAAAGAGTAACTATTAACCCATAATCACTCGCAAGAGCGTTTTGGCTTAGGTATGGCATTAAATGATTATTTTTAAACAGGTTAGGAATTAATTGTGGCGTTTGTTATACGAGAATCAAAAGTTGAAACGCCCGATGGTTATCTATACATTAAAGAATGGATTCCTGAACAACCGTTGTCAGAAGTTCCTCTTATTATGTTGCATGATTCCTTAGGCTGTATTGGGCTATGGCGATCTTTTCCTGAATTGCTAGCACGTAAATTATCTAGGCATATTATTACTTATGATCGATTGGGCTTTGGTAAATCAACGGCTCGAAGCGAGTTGCCTTCTATAGATTTTATTAAAGAGGAAGCAAGTGTTTTTTTCCCAACGATTAAAAAACATTGTTCAATTGATAAATATATGTTGCTTGGTCATAGTGTTGGTGGTGGTATGTCGTTAAATATTGCCGCTACTGATAAAGATTGTATAGCGGTGGTTTCTATTTCAGCTCAAGCCTTTGTGGAAGATTTAACACTAAAAGGCATTGTTGATGCGAAAAAAATGTTTAACAAACCAGGTCAAATTGATCGACTGAAAAAGTGGCATGGCGATAAAGCTCCGTGGGTTTTAAATGCATGGACAGGTGTGTGGTTGTCACCTGATTTTGCGCAATGGAATTTAGATTATTGTATTAAAGAAGTAACTTGTCCCGTCTTAATTATTCATGGCGAAAATGATGAGTATGGATCTAATGCGTTTCCGGAATATATAGCAAGTAACACTTCTAGTATAACAACTCAAAATATAATCAAAGCGTGTGGTCACATGCCGCACCATGAAAAAACGAATGAAGTGATTGATTCAATGATTACTTTTATAAATAAGGTTTACTAAATAGAATAATATTCTATTTAGTAAACCTTTATATAATCTATAAAAATAAATTGTTACTCTTTTTTACATAACGTGAATTCATTAAGTATTCAAAAAAGTAATGAAAATAGAGTATTAAATAAGCATTTAGGAGACATTTATGCTCGGTAGTATGATGAATTCTCAATTGACTTTAACGTCAATTATGAAACATGGTAAACAAATTAACGCCAATAAAGAGGTAGTATCGATAACCAGTGATTATGATGAACACCGCTGTACGCTGAGTGATATTTTTGACCGTTCAGCACAAATTGCCAACTTATTGAAGTCTCATCATATTGAAAAAGGTGATCGAATTGCAACACTTGCATGGAATGATTTCAGACATGTCGAATTGTATTATGGCATAGGTTGTTCAGGTGCTGTTTGTCATACTATCAATCCAAGGTTACACCCTGATCAGGTTAACTTTATTGTTAATGATGCGAGCGATAAAATAATCTTCCTCGATGTTATGTTTATTGATTTAATCAAAACAATTGAAGCTGATTTGACTAGCGTTAAGCAGTTTATTGTTTTGACGTCAGATGTTTCAGTGGTGGAACATTTAGGCGATAAATGGTCGACCTATGAAGATGATATTAGTGTTCATTCTAAAGAACATGACTGGCCTGAACTTGATGAAAATGATCCTTGCCAACTTTGTTATACATCAGGTACAACAGGAAACCCCAAAGGCGTACAATATAGTCATAGAGCTTTAGTGTTGCATACCATGGCTGCCATTGCGCCAGATGCTTTCTCAATAGGTAAAAATGATTGTGTATTACCTGTTGTTCCAATGTTCCATGTTAATGCTTGGGGAATCCCGTACATGGCTGCTATGGCTGGCTGTAAACTTGTATTAGCAGGAGCGAAGGTTGCTGATCCTAAGGTGTTAAGTCGATTAATCCAACAAGAGGGCGTTACGTTAGCAGCAGGTGTACCAACGGTTTGGAATTTATTGGCGCAATATTTGAAAGACCATCAAATTTCATTAACCAGCCTTACAAAACTTGTTGTTGGTGGTACCGCTATGCCTCCTCATTTATTTCGCTATTTTCAAGATGAACAAAACATGGCTATTATCCATGCTTGGGGTATGACCGAAATGAGCCCTTTAGGAACCATTAATCATATTCATGCAAAAGAAGTACAAGATTTAGGTGATGAGGCATTGTTTGAACAAAAACTAAAACAAGGCATACCTGTTTATGGTGTTGAACTTAAATTGATCAATGATGATGGTCAAGAAGTGGCGTGGGATGGCAAAGAATCTGGAAACCTTTTAGTGAGAGGCCCTTGGGTGGTTGATCAATACTTTAATCGACCTGATGTGAAAAATGCAGATGGTTGGTTTGATACAGGTGACATTTCAATTATTGATCAATACGGCTACATGAAAATAACAGATAGAAGTAAAGATGTTATTAAATCAGGCGGCGAATGGATTTCTTCAGTAGATATTGAAAATGCTATGATGTCACACCCTGATGTATTTCATGCAGCTGTAATTGGTGTAGTGCACCCTAAATGGGATGAACGTCCTTTATTAATTATAGAAAATCATGCTGGTGATGCATTAGCGTACGAAGAAGTCGTTGAGTTTTTAACAGGGAAAATTGCTAAGTGGTGGATGCCAGATGCGATTGAATATGTTGAATCTATCCCAATGACGGCAACAGGAAAAATGCATAAATTAAAATTAAGAGAAAAGTTTAAAGGTTACACTTTTTAATTATTGAATTGAGAACAGAGTAACTAGGTTTTAACCTAGTTACTCTACATTTATACCCATATACTCATATACCCATATATCCATATATCGGTATAAATGTATGGGTATATTAACGCTTCATATATTGATTAAAGTCAATATCACCACAACCAACAACAACTTTTACACGGTTGGATGCGCCAAGTTTCCTTAAAATAGAAGATACGTGAGACTTTACCGTTGTTTCAGATATATTTAGATTAAAAGCTATTTGTTTATTGGCTTCACCTTTTGTTAAGTGTTGAAGAACCATTAATTCTCTACGTGTTAGTAATAATATTTTATCAGGTGAAACTTCAAATTCTTTTGAGGTTTTTCCAGGTATTTGTGAGCGGATAATATCCGCGGGCAGGTAAACATTACCCGCTAAAATACTTATAATTGCTTCACCGATGGTCTTCTTAGTTGAAGATTTAGCAATAAAACCAACGGCGCCATAGGAAATTGTTTGTAATATTATTTGTTTTTCTGTTTCAGCTGAAATTATAACCACAGGGGTTGACGGAAATTTGTTACGTAACTCGAGTAAACCAGCCAAGCCAGACATACCTGGCATATTTAAATCGAGTAAAACAAGATCAATATCATTGTTTTCTTTAATTAAGCCCATAGTGGAATTTATGTCTTCTGATTCAAATATTTCAGCGTTTGGAAGTGTTTGAGAAATAATATTTATAAGCGCATCTCGGAATAAAGGGTGATCATCTGCAACTATTATTTTAATTTTATGCATTATATTAATTTTACCTTTGTTTTCATTTACTGAAGCTTTTCGTTGACTAACGAAAAACGTTTACTGAAAAGGCTATATTGTACTTAAGTATTGTTAATTACCTGTAGAGGCGATTTAGTCGCCTGATAGCTCAATTTGCGCTGCTTTGGCGATTGAAATCGCCCCTACAAAGTTGTATTTAAAATCAGTTCGTTATAAACGTAACAACAATAGACGGGAACATAACCACTGAAAAAAGTATTTTAGCATTGTCTTAGCAAAGAATTAACTAGTTATTCATCCTTTAGTTGTAATAAAGTTATTCTTAAGTTGTCTTTCCTGCAAGTATTTTGGGGTATTTAGCCATCAAGTTAGCTTGCCATACTAGTTCTCTACTGCCTGACTCTTGTCTAGGTTTAGGTAAATCAATCTCAACTTGATGAATTATTGATGTTGGTGTGTTACTCATAAAAATAATTCGATCCGCTAAATATACCGCTTCACTTAAGTCATGAGTGACAAAAATAACCGTGCTACCACGGTTTTGGCAAAGTTCTACTAATAATAGTCTTAGTTTGGCTGCGGTGGGGACATCAAGTGAGTTGAATGGCTCATCTAACAGTATCAATTCAGGGTTTACGGAGAAAGCTCTGGCAATAGCCACTCGTCGCTGCATTCCGCCTGATAATTGCCTAGGGAAGTAGTCACCTTTTCCCGATAAACCCACTTGGCTCAGTAAATATTCAATTTGTTCGTGTTGAGTTTTATGCCTAGTTCCATGCTGCTTAGTTCCATGCTGCTTAGTTCCATGTTTAGGTACTGGCAGTACTAGCTGTAAATTTTCTTGAACAGTTAACCAAGGCATAAGTCTAGGTTGTTGAAATATATAACCTAATTTATGCGATTCATCACCGTTAATCACTTTACCATTGCATAATAATGTTTGCTTTGAAGACTCCTCTAAACCACAAAGCATATTAAGTAAGGTACTTTTACCACAGCCAGAAGGGCCAATAATAGCAACAAATTCACCAGGTTTTACCTTGAAATTAATATCTTTTAGCACCACAGTATCACTATTACCATAGCACTTATCTTTAATGGCAACATCAAGCGCTATCATGGCTTATACCTCGGCTAGTTAGTTTATCTAATGGTTTAAAAATTAAGGCTTCAATCACTAATACCACCGCAATAAAAGCGAAGGTATAAGCGAGAATGCCCGCAATATCAAAAAATTGAAATAGTGTGTTCAATGCAAAACCAACACCATCACTACGCCCTAATAATTCTACCACTAAAACAATTTTCCATATTAATGACAAACCAGCGCGTGCTGATGCCATTATATAAGGATAAATTTGAGGTAAAAACACCTTGAAAAATGTGGTGCTTGGAGACAGTTTATATACTTTAGCAACAGCCAATAAATCCTGATCAACAACACGAGCACCTTCTCTAATCATAACAACCACAGTGGGTACTTTATTAATAACTACTGCGGTAATTGCCGCTGATTCAACTAAGCCTAACCATATATAACACAATAAAATGGTGACTAAGGCTGGTATGTTAAGGGCAATGATTAATAGCGTATCACTTAGCTCATTCAATTTATCGCTACAGCCCATTAAAATGCCTATAGCAACACCTAATGCCATGGCAATAATAAAGCTGATAAATACTCGTCCTAACGTTATGCTAATGTTTGTTAGCATGTCGCCTTGGTTTACATGATAAATAAGACTTTCAATAACGTTGAGTAAAGAGGGAAAGTCAGCGCTGTTAATATACCAAGCAGCACTTTGCCAAGTTATAGCTAAAATTATCAGCATCAATAATCGACTATACAAAGCGGTGAAGAATTGCTGAGTGTTTGATTTAATCGTGGTGTGTTTACTTGAAAAAATACCTTTCATCTATCGATCACTTATCACTGTCGAGTAGGTTAGAGTTTTCAGGAGGCGCTAAGTTAGGGCTTTTAGGAATCGCTAAGTTCACTTTATCAGTGTGCCAAAATGACCCCTTGTCTAACTCAGTTGCTTTACCTACTAAGGCTTGTCCGCCTTGTTTTGCTAAAATAGTGAATACTTTTTGACTTGCTTGTATTTCGTCTTGGCCAAATTTACGTAATATAATGTCTCGGTAACCCTTTTTTAATGCGGAGAATACTTGATCATTTTCTGCTTTTGTTAAGGGCTTTATGCGTTCCCATTCCTCATTTGATGAAAGCAATATTTTTTTCGCTTCAATAGACGCTTGTATAAAACCAACGACTGCCTGGTTATTGTTATTCGCCCATGTTTGGTCAAATACCCAACCTAATAATGGGAGTTTATTATCTACGCCTAATGCCGTTAACATTTGTGAAACACTGACTAAAAGCTTGAAGCCATCTGCTTGTAATCGCGCACTATAATGCCAAAAATTTATTGCTGCATCTAAATCACCTTTTTGCATAAAACGATTTAATAATGGTGGTGAGGCAAAGACTATTTCAGCATTTTCAGCCATATTTATTTGATATTTTTGTTGGGCATAAGCTTGTAATAGCAACCAGTTTTTATCTACTGCACCACCAGCAATACCAATTTTATTCTGATGTAAATCAAGTAAAGTTTTCGCTTTAGAGTCACCTGGAATATATAAACCACCAGCGGCGATAGTGGTTGGAAACAGCGTGAAATTTTTATTATTAAAGCGTTGGCGATTTACCCACAACCAATCACTGAGAATAATATCAACCGCTTTGCTTTGTAATGCTACGGCAGAAGCATTTTTAGTACTAAGCGAGGTAATCTTTAAGTTAAAATGGTGTTTTTTATCAAGTTGGTGATGTTTTATTACCGCCATTTCCCAGTTAACAGTGCCATATTTTAATACCCCCACATTAACTGTTGGTAAGTTTTCTGTTTCATTAGCTATGGCTTTAACACAGGTAAAGTTAACAAGTAGCACTATTGAAATAATGAGGAAAGTAGAGAATGATTGCATGTTATGGCTCTTAGTCTTATTAATATTGTTGAGCTTCACTTCGTTCAGGTCAACCTACATAAAAAATAATTATTCAAGGATTAAATAGTTAACATTTCCTTGGCGGTATCTAACATTCTATTAGCAAATCCCCATTCGTTATCACACCAAACAAGCATTTTTATTAAGCGTTTATGGCTAACACGAGTTTGGTTACCATCAACAATACATGAATGTGGATCATGATTAAAGTCAGAAGAGACTAACGGCTCTTCAGTGTATGCCAATATCCCTTTTAAGCCTTGATCTGTTATTGCTTTCATTTGGGCTTCTTTAACAATATTATTTATTTCTTTAATCGTTACATCTTGATTAACCGTAATACTTAAATCCATTGCGGTTACATTTAAGGTAGGTACGCGTACAGCAATCGCTTCAAAGCGACCTTTGAATTTTGGTAAAATCCGTTCAATACCAATAGCTAACTTAGTATCAACAGGAATAATAGACTGGCTAGCGGCACGGGCACGACGTAAATCAGGATGATACGCATCTATCACTTGTTGATCATGCATAGATGAATGAATAGTGGTTATCGTACCACTTTCAATACCAAAAGCATCATCTAAAACCTTAATAACAGGTACGATACAATTTGTAGTACAAGAACCATTAGAAACAATAAGATCATTATTATTAAGGGTTTGATGATTTATACCATAAATAATGGTGGCGTCAATATCATGACTAGCAGGATGAGAAAATAAAACTTTTTTAGCACCTTGGTTAATATGTGCTAAGCCGTCAGCTTTGCTGCCATAAACACCAGTACAATCAAGTACTATATCTACGTTATGATTTCTCCAAGGTAGTGCCGTTAAATGTTCAAAATGAGATAAAGCAATTTTATTTTGATTAATTAATAATGTTTCATTTTCCAATGCTACGGAAAATGAAAAGCGGCCATGGGTACTGTCATACTTTAATAAGTGAGCAATACCGCTAGCAGGTGCAAGATCGTTAATTGCTACTAAGTTAAATAAATCTGTTCTACCAGTTTCATAAATAGCTCTAACAATACTGCGGCCGATACGGCCAAAACCGTTAATCGCTATATTTATCATATTTATCTTATTTACACTTTATTGAGGTAGGGCGGGTAATATGACTAATTTCATTACCCACCTTTTTACTTTTACTGTACTAGTTTTATAGTGCATTCACTGTATTTACTACGTTTTCAACAGTAAAACCAAAATGCTCTAGTAACACACTGCCTGGTGCAGACTCACCAAAGGTAGTCATACCAACTACTGCACCATTTAAGCCTACATATTTAGCCCAAAAATCAACGTGTGCTGCTTCAATAGCGACACGTTTGGTAACGATTGCTGGCAATACTGATTCTTTATAATCGCTGCTTTGCGCATCAAACACATTAGTTGAAGGCATAGACACGACACGAACTTGCTTGCCTTG
>Ga0209826_1000137_pt1 | contig 48655 bp, 20 predicted proteins | sample GOMGulsemesocosm_5_FD_184637 | JGI IMG/M metagenome (GOLD analysis project Ga0209826, IMG submission 184637) | Methane-oxidizing microbial communities from mesocosms in the Gulf of Mexico - GOM15C Gulf of Mexico (SPAdes) (version 2) | ecosystem: Environmental > Aquatic > Marine > Cold seeps...
CATAATATACAGATCAACACGGCGCCCGTAGCTCAGCTGGATAGAGTACTCGGCTACGAACCGAGCGGTCGGGAGTTCGAATCTCTCCGGGCGCGCCATGTTGATGTATAAAAGATTATTCCCCTGTAGCTCAGTTGGTAGAGCGGGTGACTGTTAATCACTAGGTCGGCGGTTCGAGCCCGTCCGGGGGAGCCAAGTAAAATAAAGGTCTGTAGATTATTCTACAGACCTTTTTTTTTGCCTGAAATATCTCAGGTCATGTTGGGGTCATGATCTAAAATGAATAGATATGTTAGGTGTTAAAATTGTTGGGTACGATTTTCAAGTACTGAATTATCTAGGTTTATAGAGTATTATGTAAGATCATCTTGAATACTACTTGGGTTAAACCTGAGAGAGTGGCCTTGTTCACTATAAAATGATGATTATATTTATATATATTGAACCTATTACAATAGGTTTATTTTCATTTAAAAGGCAAACAGATTTCAATCGAAGGACGAATTTGTGCCATTGCCGATGTATTTGACGCACTGCTTTCTGGAAGACCATATAAAAAACCATGGTCTAGTTGAAAACGCATTGGATTTAATCGAAAGTGAAGCGGGTAAACATTTTGACCCAGAGCTTGTGCCATTAATGAGAATTTTATTGCTAGAGTTGTTAGCGATTAAAAGGCAGTTTTCAGTTGATTGAGAAGATAAGTAAACCTACCATTAGTCATGAAAAAAACTCTTAAAAAATACCAATTATTCTTGGCTTTAACGGTGTTAATTGCCTTAATTGATGGGGCTTTTGTTTATTTAACATTTGTACAATCGAAAGAGCGCTTACATACCGAACAACAGGAACAAGCAAAAAACTATTTTTCAGTATTTGATATTGCCTATCAGGCGACAAAGGAAAATATGTTACAAGTCTCTAACGTTTTTGCCAATGACCCTGCCGTCAAAACACTTTTTCTTAAAGGTAAACGAGCGGTTGAAAAAGAGGGCGGGGGGGCTGGTGGTGAAAAATCTCAAATTGCTAGAGACGAGCTGTATAATGCCGTTGCTAAAAATTGGCAGCAATTTTCACGGAAATTTTACGCACGCCAGCTTCATTTTCACTTAGGTCCTGGGGCCACTTCCTTTTTACGAGTCCACAAGCCACATAAATTTGGTGACAATATGGATACCGTGCGTTATACCATTGTTGATACGAATAAACTACAACAACAAGTGACGGGGTTTGAAACGGGTAGAGTTTATTCGGGTATTCGTGGTGTAAATCCTGTTTTTGCTATGAATGAAAAGGGGGAGGAAGAGCATGTGGGAGCGGTAGAAGTTGGAAACTCTTTTGCCATTGTGCTTCAAAACATTTCCTCGAAACTAAAAATAAACGCAGCTGTTTTCTTATATGAACGGCACCTAAGAAAAAATGTTTGGCCTGATTACTTACAATCTTTTTTAGAAAAGAACGAAGCTATCAATGGTTTACTGTTAGAACAAACAAGTGCAGATAACATTAATAAACTAATGTTGCAAGTCAGTTCTGAAAACTATCGGCCAATTGTTGATTCAAAAGTCAGGCTACAAACAGTGCGATTGGATAACCGTAGCTACCTATTTGCAATTAGACCCTTAAGAGATTATTTAGGTCGAAAAGACTTAACACAACCTGATGCGGGTCAAATTGTTATTTGGCGAGATGTAACACAGAGTTATATTACATTTAACCGAAACTTACAGAATAATATTTTTTTTGCCGCTATAGCTTTTGTATTTATTGAGATATTATTTTTTCTGAGTATTAGACTTGTTAGCCGTAGATTGAATAAGGTTATAGTCAAGCAAACCTCTCAAATAGAATCACGATCATTAATTCTGGAGCAACTCGTTACTGGAGTATCTCTCAACTCGATTTTTGAATCAATAATAGAAATGATTGAGCGATGTGATGAGACAGCTTTATGTAGTATTTTATTAGCGGATAAAGATAAAACTCATTTGTTATTGGGTGCGGCACCTAATTTACCTGATTTTTTTAATAAATCGGTACATGGTATTGAAATTGGAATCGGTGTTGGAAGCTGTGGTGCAGCCGCTTTTAGTAAGAAAAGAGTTGTAGTTAATGATATTCAGACACACCCGAATTGGGATGCATACAAAGAATTAGCCGCTGAAGCCAACTTAGTATCATGCTGGTCTGAACCCATATTAGGGATAAATAAGGAATTATTAGGTACATTTGCAATTTATCATCGAGAATCAAAAGCGCCTAACAAAGGTGATTTTGAAATGATAGAATTTGCATCAAAAATGGTGGCCTTAGCAATAGAGCGTAGTGCTATTAATGAGAAATTACAATTGTTTGCGCGTGTATTTGATGGTGCTCATGAAGGTATTATTATTACTGATACCCAGAATATAATTAGTGATATAAATCCTGCTTTTTGTGAAATAACAGGCTATAAGCATGAAGAATTAGTTGGAAACTCACCAGACATTCTAAATTCACAGAAACATAGTTCAAGTTTTTATAGCAAGATGTGGCAGGTAATTAAAGTTAAGGGCTATTGGCAAGGAGAAATCTGGAATAAAAAGAAAAATGGAGATGACTATCTCCAAATGCTTACTATTTCAACACTAAGGGATAAGGACGGTGAAATATCACATTATGTTGGTTTATTTACAGATATAACTTATTTTAAAGAATTAGAACATACACAAAGAATTGAGCGGGAAAATGCGGTTATAAGAGCAAAAATATCGCATACTTTGCAGTTACCTTTAAGTTTTAAAGCACGGGTAGATAAGGTGTTCGCTATTTTATGCCAATTTGGTGAACTCAAAGTCCAACGGAAGGCGGGTGTCTTTTTGCTGACTGATAAGGAAGATAAGCTAAAAATGTTGGCTACCCATGGCAAGTTCTCAGATGATTTTATACTTCAAGAACAATGCATTGATATCGGAAGCTGTTTATGCGGGCGTGTTGCAAATAGTGGATTACTGAAAGTATCTGATAATTGTTTTACGGATCATGAACATGAACATACTTTTGAAAACATGACGGCTCATGGACATTATATCGTTCCTTTAAGTTATGGAGGGAAAGTTCTAGGGGTGCTGTTCTTATATACGGAACCTTACCCTTCAAGAGAAACCTCAAGGTTAGAACTATTATCTAATATAGGTCAAATGATTGGCCTGGCTATTGCTAATGAACGGGCTCATGTAGAGCTACAAGAAGAAAAAATTAATGCAGAAAAAGCGAATAAAGCTAAGTCTGAATTCCTATCTTCAATGAGCCATGAATTAAGAACGCCTTTAAATGCTATTTTAGGTTTTTCCCATTTATTAGAAAGTGATCCTGAAGTGCCATTAAATGAAGAACAACAAGAAAGTGTTGATTATATTTCTTCAAGTGGAAAACATTTACTGGATCTTATTAATGAAGTATTGGAATTGTCTGCAATTGAGGCAGGGAAAGTTAATATTCATACTGAAAAGGTCAATTTAAGAAATATTGTTGAAAATTGCTCAGTGTTATTAGAAAATTTAGCATCAAAGAAAAAAATACAAGTTCATCTATTGAATGATGATGATATTGTCGCCATGGCAGATCATACAAAATTAAAACAAGTGCTTTTAAACTTGATGAGTAATGCTATTAAATACAATCAGGATAATGGCTTAGTTACAATTAGTTGGTGTTTAGCTGATAATGGAAACAGAGTTAGGATAAGTATTATTGATACAGGGATAGGCATTTCGAAGGAAAAAAAATCTAAAGTTTTTATTCCATTTAATAGACTTGGAAAAGAAAATTCTGCTATTGAAGGGACGGGGATAGGACTAGTTGTTACAAAAAACCTGGTTGGACTAATGGATGGAAAAATTGGTTTTGAAAGTGTTGAAGGCAAAGGTTCGACTTTTTGGGTTGATATTCCTACATACTGATTCAAACCTAGGCTTATCATATCCCATTTTCTTAGCTGCCTAGTAGGTAATATTTAACAAAAAGGACGCATTCCTTGGTCATTGGCTGGGCGTTCGTTTTTTGAGGTATACTAGGGTCTCAATATTCCTAGGCTAAACAGGATTGTACTAAAGAGATAAGAGGAAACGCTGAAAATGAGCGACTGGATGCTTGTGTTACGGTGGAAAGAGAAATTAATGAACAGGCAAGTATAAATAGTTACAGTTTTTAGCGACTGCCCGTTATGATTTCTTTCAACCCTATCTGTTTATAAGATAAGTTAAATGGTTAGATTACTTCTTTTATTATTAATATCCTCACATGCTTTCGCGGCTGAGCGTTTTTTGGCAGAAGATGAAGATGTTTTTGAATTGAGCTTGCAGGAATTATTGCAAGTGACAGTGACTTCTGTTTCGAAAAAATCACAACACCTTGCTGACGCTGCTGCTGCAATCTATGTTATTTCAAATGAAGATATTAAACGAACGGGGGTAACGAGTATTCCTGAAGCGTTACGATTGGCTCCGGGAATAAATGTTGCACGTATTTCTTCTCATCAATGGGCCATTAGTTCGAGAGGATTTAACGGTAGTTTCTCAAATAAGTTACTTGTACTCATTGATGGCCGCAGTGTTTATTCAACTTCTTTTTCTGGTGTTCATTGGGATGTGCAAGATGTCATGCTGGAGGATGTCGAAAGAATCGAAGTCATTAGAGGTCCCGGAGCGGCTGTTTGGGGGGCTAATGCAGTTAATGGTGTTATTAATATTATTTCTAAAAAAGCGAAAGAGACTCAAGGTGGATTGCTTGTTGCTGGAGGGGGAACAGAAGAGGAAGGTTTTGCTTCTCTACGTTATGGCGTAAAGTTAAATGATGATAGCTATGCTCGTGCTTATATTAAAGGGTTTGAGAGAGGTGAGTTTAAAACTAAAAATGCTCATAATGCGGGAGATGATTGGTCAAATGTGCAGGGCGGGTTTAGACTAGATTCAAAACTGACAGAGCACGATAATTTGAAATTTCAAGGTGATATTTACCGAACGCTTGAAAATCAAACGATTGTTTCTCCACAACTTATGTCGCCATTTTCTATAACTGATGATGTTCAGGCAGAAAATTTAGGTTGGAATTTATTAACTCGTTTGGAACATCAATTTTCAGAATCTGCTAACTATTCTTTACAATTTTATTATGATCATTATCAGCGTGACCAGGTAAGCAATGTTATTCAAAAAATGGGTGTTGATACATTAGATGTTGAGTTTCAAAATAATTTCTCACTCGGTGAGAGGCAAAAGTTAAGTTGGGGGCTCGGTTATCGGTATTTACATGATCATTTTGTTGCTAGCAAATATGCTGATATTTTACCAAATAGTCAAAATGACCAATTATTCAGTGCTTTTATTCAGGATGAAGTTGCGATAATCAAAGGCGATGTATTTTTAACACTCGGTTCAAAGTTTGAGCATAACGATTACAGTGGGTTTGAAGTTCAGCCCACTGCACGTTTAATGTGGAAAATTGCTGAAAACCAACGGTTATGGGGCGCGGTATCAAGAGCGGTTCGCACGCCGGCAAGGGCTGAGCATGGTGTTAGTCTATTAGCACAGGTTATTCCTCCTAAAGCACCTAATCCATTTGTTACTGAAGTTAAAGTTTTAGGAGATTCCAGTTTTAAACCAGAGGAATTGATTGCCTATGAAATAGGTTATCGTTATGAATTGGCAAAAACAGCATCGTTTGATATAACCGCTTTTTATCATAGTTATGATCGATTAGTTGGAACGAGAATCGGTAGTTCAACAGTTGATTTTTCTACTGGAATTGTTACCGTACCTACTTATTTTGATAACTCTTCTGAAGCAGAGACCTATGGGATAGAAGCATCAGTGCAATGGTCTATGCTTGAATGGTGGCGCTGGAATGTGAATTATAGCTTTCTAAAAACGCAACTCCATTCTGCTGATATTCATCAGAAAGCAATAAGTCCGAATCATCAATTTTCAATTCTCTCATCAATAACACCGATAAAAAATATTAATTTAGATCTATGGTTTCGTTATGTCGGAGAAGATCAAGGGGTTAATGCGCAGGGAAGTAATGAGTTTATTATTGAGGATTACAGCACACTTGATTTAAGAATTGCATGGCAGTTAGATGAGGAGTTAGAGCTATCGGTCACAGGGCAAAACCTGTTAGATAGCCAGCATCTGGAATATATACAAGAAGCTTATACGCCAGAAACAGAAGTGCCACGTGGGGTTTATGGCAAGCTAGAATGGCAGTTTTAAGCGTTTTATTAAAGCGATAAATTGTTCCAGAGCCAACTTCAAATCAAATTTATTCTATTGTTAGAATATGTTTTACTTTAGCTAAAAGACTGTTTTTTAAGAAAAATAGCACGAACTGGGCGTAATATGGAATTAGAAAATAGACTGGCAGAGTTTAATGCCAGTTTTGAACGGTGTATCAATGATTGTCTCTTTTTAGATAAGTTTTATGAGGTATTCCTTTCAAGTTCAACTGAAGTAAGTTTAATGTTTAAAGACACTGATATGGGGGTTCAAAAAGCAATGCTTATGACCTCGCTGGTGTATATGAGTCGTGCCCAGAGTGATGATCCTGATTTATTTTTAAAGATTGCTGAAAAGCATAATAAGGACAATCTCAATATCAAGCCTCATTTATACACGTTATGGCTTGATAGCCTCGTTGCGGCCGCCTATTCAGTTGATTCTCTTTTTGATGAGAATACTGAAAAATTATGGGTAGATATTTTGCAACCTGGAATTGATTTTATGATCAGTCAATATAATGTTGCTTAATCTTGTTATGGAGCCTGTCTTGATCCGTTAATACAGCGAAATGGATTCCTTCAGTTATAGTGCCATATTCAAACGCTATAAATTGTATGTTCAGGTTCATTGGTTCAGAATAAATTCACATGGCTCTGATCCAAACGTAGGTTAATACAGGAGAGAATATTGAATGCTGTAGAGCGGACTTCAGTCCGCTATCATTAAAATAACTATTTTCAGCGGGTATTAATGCCTCAACAATTATTCATAAACTGGATGGTTTTAATCAAAAATTTAAGTCTGCACACGCTGATTAACATTGAGTTCGAAGTGCTTTAGGAAGAATTGCCACTGATCGTTGGGAAAATGAAGCCTGGTTTGGCGGAATGGCATTGTTGAAAAAGGGCCTCATCTGGTTGAATATATAATGATAGATTCACATTAGGGATAGCTTTGAAACAAGGTGTTGATGAATAGCCATTAGATTTCATGGCTATATACAAGCCACAGGTTGATCATTGAAGGCATCGGCTTTTATTCCCCCTCTTTAGCAAAGCCTCGCATGCAGATTAATAATTTAACGATTATCTAGTTCCAATTGAAGCGCTTTTTTATCACTCCAGCTAGGCGACTTGGTCGATAAAATTTTTAAAAAACGAGTTTGCATGAAAGGAATTAGCAATTTTTGCCACTTTTTTACTGTTTCAGAAGAACTTAACCAGCGTTGAATATTTCTGGAGCGCTGTATAGATAAAGGGTGTCGAGTGTCTTTGTTTATACTTGCTCTAATTTCTTTATTAGCAGGTATTGATGCGAAATATTCTGCTTGTGCTTGTGGGGCTTGTGGATGATTGAACATAACAAGCACAACGGTTGCGAATTCATCAATAACTTCTTCATTATCGTTAAAAGGGTAATCCCATTTTTTTAATAAAATATGACCAATTTCATGCATTAAGGTAAACAGTAAGACTTGTTGGATTTTCTTTTTATCAGCTATTTCTTTGTTTAAAGTATGAATGAATTCAACGCAAAGAAAGATAGTTGACTCTGTACTGTATGCATTTGATTGACCACATTTAACGAGTTGAATATCAATGTCGTCAAAAACAAAGACATTTTGTAGAGCTTTAGAAAATAGAGATAATTGCTGATTGATTTTGTTTACTTTTAACTTCTTTTTAACGGTGTTTGTGTGTGAGGGGGTAATATCTAAAGAAGCTTTAAAATGAAATGAAAAAGAACGTTTATGATCATTGTTTCGGTTATCTATCACAATGATGTAATGGTCTCTTGTTGGAATGGTTAAACTGAAATCCAGTTTTTTTGTAACGAAAGAGTGGAATAAAGCAGGGTTATTCAAATGGGGGAATTGAGTATATTGAGTCGAGTTTAATAAAAAAACTTCGAGCTCTCCATCAGTAATCATTTGTGAGCTTAACTGGGTTCCTTTATGCAGGTTTTTTAAGCGAATGCCAGTCCATTGATGGGCTCCAACGCTTAAACTAATATCGAAGTTTTTTTCTGCCGATTCTGCTGTCTTTATAAAGCACACCAAAAACAACAGGTAAGTAAAGATTAAATATTTTTGTTTATTCATTTTACTAGTGGAAAACTGTAATGGTTGGTTTTAGCATAAAACCAATGGAGAAATATTATCAGAGTATTTTCAATTGCTTAAGTTTAAATATAAATAAGGAATATCCGAGTTTATTAAAAAAACCGCCTATATGACTGTTAGACTATTAAATAATCTGGGGTGTGAAAAATAAAATATTGTATTGTTTTTCATATGTTTATATTATTTATTTAATGTCTTTTTTTGCTGCTTAGGTAGTTTTCTAGAGGTAAATCTTGCATATTTAAGTAAACGGGCGTATTTTTAAATTAAAAGAATTTGTTGTGATGAATGTCACATTTTAGGGGAATATAAAAGGATTTATAAAAATATAAAAGGATTTATAAATGAAATTTTAAGATTGTTAATGTGTAAAGCCATACCTGCCGAAAGGTAGGGACGGAAAGCCGACGGGTCTTTTAAATTAAGACAGCTGGGTTGCCTCATTAAATATTCATGGAAAATGTAATTTTTTTATGATTGTTAACTATCGGGGGGTAGTCAGGTGTCTTATCCATTTAGTCAAGAAAAAAAGTTAGCCGAAAGAGTTGTAGAAAGTAAAAATCAACCGCCTTTCTTAAAGAAAGAGAGATGGTGGTCCAAAGCAATCTCGGCCATTTGTAAACCTCCTGCTAGTAAAAAAACTTATCGAAAGCGTAAATCCCCTGTATTGGAAACACTTGAACCTCGTGTTCTGTTGTCATCCGACTTAGCATTTGGTCTTGATGTTAATGATTTAACATTACGTTATGACGACACATTAGATGCTTTTCAATTAATCAATCAAGATCTGGATGCATTAGACCCTGGCTTTGTGGTTTCTCAAGCAGCAAGGGACTTGACTGAAGCGTTACCAACCATTCAAATCGATGGTTCATCGGGAGATGATCGATTACGTCTGGATCTGGAAACACTCGGATTAAATCAACAAATTACTTTCAATGGTACGGGTAGTGATACCTTGATAACCGTTGCTGATGCTGATTTTTCTTTAGCAGACAGTGTTGGCGGGGCCTCTCTTGGCGTTATCGGACAATTTTTTGACTTAAGTGGTTTTGACAATATCGAGTTGAAAGGGGGCGCTAATGACAATACCCTGGATGCTAAAAACTATTCTGGTCAATTGACTCTTAGCGGTGAAGGAGGGAATGATACCTTGCTTGCTGGTAATGGTGTTGCCAGATTGTTGGGTGGAGAAGGTGAGGACTCCTTGCAGGCTGGCGATACAAATAATCAATGGAGTCTTTCAGGCTTAGGTGCTGGCGGTGTTAATGATGCAATTTTCCAAGACATGGAAAATCTGATCGGTGGTACGGGTGCGGATGATTTTGTTGTTTCAAGCGAAGGCGGATTGAATGGGAATTTATCAGGTGGGGAAGGTGAAGACCATGTGCAAGCAGCCGATCAAAATAATGTCTGGGAAATAAATGCTAGCAATGCAGGTAGCCTTAACGGTTTAGATTTTGACAATATTGAGAACCTGCTTGGTGGCTCGGCAAATGATGAGTTCGTTATTAGTGAAACAGGCGATATAAGCGGAACCTTGTCTGGTGGCGAGGGGAATGACACATTACAAGGCGCGGACCAGTCAAATATCTGGGGCATTACTGGCAGCAATGCAGGTAACTTGAATGGCCTTGATTTTGACAGTATCGAAAATCTACAAGGCGGAAGTGAAGAGGATACATTTAATTTCTACGCCTTGATTTTGACAGTATCGAAAATCTACAAGGCGGAAGTGAAGACGATACATTTAATTTCTACGATGGTGGCAGTATTAGCGGTGGTATCGATGGTGGTGCTGGTATTAATACGCTTAACTATGCGAATAAAACCTCTGCTGTAAAAATAGATTTAGGTAAATCAACTGCAAGTGATGCAGGTCAAATTCAAAACTTTCAAACGATTCAAGGCAGCTCCAGTGCAGATGATCAACTGATCGGCGATAACCTAAACAATGACTGGCTAATTTCAGCTACTGATAAAGGTAGTGTAGCAGGTGTTGCATTCGAAGGTATTGAATCTGTACAAGGTGGTAGTGGCGAGGATAGGTTTACAGTTGAAGCAACTGGAAGCCTAACAGCTGGATTATCCGGTGGATTAGGTAGTGATACGCTAATCGCTGCTAATAAAGACAATTCCTGGCAAGTAACTGGAAATAATCAAGGCTTACTTGATCTGTTAGTATTTGAAGCCATTGAAAACCTGATTGGTGGCGACAGTGCAGATGACTTTATTATTGCGGCGGGTGGACTTATTTCTGGCAGTATTGCAGGAGGAGCAGGCAGTGACCGTATACGTGCTACTGGTCATCAGGCAAATCAGTGGAAAGTCAAAGCAAACAACAGTGGTAAGCTAAATGAATATGATTTTAGCAGCATTGAATATTTACAAGGCGGTGAGGGTGATGACATCTTTAGCATGGAAGAGGACGCTGCTATTGATGGAGGCGTAGCTGGAGGAGGGGGCAATGATACCTTGATTGGCCCACCTACTGATTCGTTTACTACACTGGCATCGATTACAGGTCTTACACCGGTTGAATGGATAGTCGATGGGGCTGGTAGTGGTCATGTTGCAGGTGTTGGGTTTTCTGGAATGGAGAATCTGACTGGGGCTGCTGATAATGAAGATACTTTTGTGTTCGAGCAGGAAGGGAGTATTAGCGGATTGATAGAGGGGGGGGATCTAGGTTTTGATTCCTTGGATGTTAAAGGTTTTTACAATACAATTTTGTTTACCCCTACGGGACCTGATTCCGGGTTTGTTGATCGAGATGGTAATGTTATTGAATATGCAGGCTTGGAACCAGTCAATGCGGGTAATGCTGCTGAAGTGGTTTTTAATGGAACAGCTGGTATAGATAATTGGATTGTTGAAGACTCACTTGTTGCAGGAAAAATACAGGTTAGTAGTACAACTGGAGCCATTGAAACAACTTCATTTTTTGCTCCTGAAAAACTTACTATTAACCTGGGTGCAGGTAATGACACCATTTCGATCCATTCGTTTGGAGATTCGGGGTTTGGTGACTTAGGTGTTAGTGAAATCCTTGAGATAAACGGTGATGCTGGAGACGATATTATCACCATAACGTCAGTTGATCCTGACATCACTTATACCATTGATGGTGGCAATACAGTAGAGACAAATGGGGACAAAATAGAAGTTACTGCTAGCGGTAGTGAAAGCTTTAGTTTAAGTGGTACTCAGGTTGGGGTAGGGTCCGAAACTTTAAATATTACCGAAATTGAAAAAGCCGAATTTACTGCTGGCGAATTTAGTAGCTTGAGTATATCCAGTTGGACAGGCAATGATCCTGTGCTAAACAACAATACCATTACAGGTGATATGCCAGGCTCAAATATAGCCAATATAGCCAGTACGATACTCACAACTTTAACCGGATCTCTGGATGATTTATTAGCTGCAATTAATGCAGCTCAAGATGCAGGTGGAGATTTTGCAGCACTGGCTAATTCACTACCCTTTGTTGAGCAATTAGTTGATGGTAGTGGTGTTGCTGATCTGGCTGGTTTAACTGAGGCGTTTGAAGAAATTGTAACAAAGGCAAAAAATAAGTTACTAGAGTTAGACCCTGTAAACAATGCTGCCGATCGTACTGTGGATGCTGTGTTAGCTAAATTAAACGGCCCACTTGGACTTACTACGCCAGACCCATTAGATAGTCTAAGCTTATCTGTTGATGCCAGTTATCGCGTTCCAGATGGAGGGACAGATCCTTTAGAATTATTATTCAACTTTCATTTATCTGCGACAGCTAATACAACCCAAACATTCGACCTTGCCGAAACAGGGGCTGCTTTAGGTGTTGATCTTGATGTAGTGTTGATCTTGATGTAGACTTTGATGTAATGACTACATTACAAGCTGATTTCTCTATTGGCTTGAGTGGTGATAATGTGCCTGTTGCATTTCTAGCGCCAGGCGGCAATATTATATTAAATATTGACGGCACTAATGCGAGTTTTGCAGGCAAGGATCTTAATTTAGGCTTTTTGTCTTTGGGCCTGGGTGGCTCTTTATCTGTTGACGGACAAGTTAGGCTTGAACTAATAGAGCCCGACTCTGATGGTCGAATTGCATTCGCAAACTTTATTGCGAATCCAGATACTTACACCACTGTACATATTGAAGATCTTGATCCAGGTGATGGTCATTTACAATCTGCTTTAACAGCATCTGTAGATGCTGGTGTCAATGTGGGTGCTAATGATCTTAGTACTGCGATTATTACATTTGATCTTGGTATGGATGCTTCAAGTCCTTTCGGTTCTGCTAGTGATGCGACTGCTGCCACTATTGATCAACTTATTGCAGACCTGTCTGGTTTTAGTGGGCCGGCCGCTCTTGATCTGCTCAACTTTGGTAATATTTCACCCACAGAAGTGATGGGGATGCTGGGTGGCTTGCTCGATACCTTGACTGCACTTGCTAGTAACGAATTTATGCAGATAGCAATACCTTATACAGGGAAAACTGTCGGTGAAATTCTTGATTATGGGCAAAGTTTTAAAGAGGATGTTCTTGATCCATTATTTACAAGCGGCGATTTTATGGCTGCGGATGTTAATGCGGATGGCATCATTAGTCTTCCATTCAATTTTGGAGACCTTGGTGACGCAAGCCCTGATTTGAAAATTGGTAATATTCAGGAATTGGTAGAACATTTTGAGGAATATTTGAACCTTCCAGGATTGAAGTCAATATATGATGATGTGACTGGGGAATTAACTTTTACCCTTGATTTTTTCCGTGCCTTTGGTCTGGGTGATGGAACTGTTACAACAATTACACAGGGTGATTCAGGTGTCACGGGTGAAAAGCAGCTGATTCAATTTCCTGCTGCTGAGATTTTGGTTGATCACCCAACAGATGGGCCGTTCGATGAGACTGTTCAGGTATTGACGATTAATAACGCCATCGCAGGGAAATACTCATTGACTGGCGATGCTACAACAAGCGACCCCATTAATTTTGATGCCCCAGCAGAAGGGGTTCTTAGTGTAAAAGAAGCGGTGCTTGTTGCTTATGATTTAACGGATGGTGAGGTTAGTGTTGAATTAGCAAGTGCCACTAATACAGCGCGTACTTATATCGTCACTTTTACTGCAGATCCAGGTAATCTGATGATCGCAGATCCTAATGTTGATAATAGCAATAAGCTAAGAGGTTCCTTAGAAGCTTTTCGCTTATCTTATCGTGATAGTTTAGGTGCATTGCAAGTTACTGATGTTATTAATGTACAGGATGGCAGTGGGCCACTGGCTGATGCAACCATTCATGCAAATATTAAGGTGGCGCTTGAAGCGTTGACAGATATTGGCGCTGGTAAGGTGGCAAGTGTTACAGGTTCAATTGGTAGTTTTAGCGTTTTGTTTGCAGATTCGTTGGATGATATTGCACAGCTCGGCTTTGCTGGTGAGTTAGACCTTAATTTCACTTCGGGACTTGGAGATTTTATCGATTTTGAGACAGAGGGAAGTTTTGGCATGGCCGGTATTCTGGATACTGGTTTGACTTTTGGTATCAATCTAAATGCTGACACTTTGGTTAGTATTTTACCTCCCGTGTTTTCTATCGACTCAGCAGATTCTGTTTTAACTAATGGTCAATTATCGGGTAATGCTCTGTTTGACGTTACTTTATACAACCAGCCTGCGGTAGGTTTTCAAACAGCACTTGATGGAGATGATTCGCCGGCAACCAATGAAGTCCAGGTATTCAAATTATTGAATGCTGATGGTGGCGTCTATAAATTATTGTTAGGGGAAGATGAGACAGCAACGATTCAATACAGTGATGTAGCAGCAACTGTACAAACCAAGTTAGCGGCCATTGCAGCAGGCGTTAATGTGGTTGATAGTGCAGTGATTTTGGCTCGGACAGCCGTTTCGGGTAGCGGTAGTAGTAATGAAATTCAGACGATAGAAATTCTCAATGCTGCCAGTGGTAGTTTTACATTATCAGCGGATGGCGGCACGACTAATACCGCTTCTATCATTTTGGGTGAAGATGCTGCTACTATCCAGGGTAAGCTGGAAGCATTGGCTGGCATTGATTCGGGCGATGTTCTCGTCGTTCAAGATACATCGACTAGTTATCGAATCTTTTTTCAGGGAGCCTTGGTTAACACAGATGTGTCACAACTGACGGCAACCTCTTCTCTGCTTGCTGACAGTGGTTATGTCGTCACTTTTGCTGGTGCTAGTGGAGCAAGTGATATTGAACAACTTAGAGCGGACGCACGAGGCCTGAGTAATTCGGCCGCTTTAGGAACGATTAATGTTACGGTTCCTCAGGCCTCTACTAATACCAATACCAAATTTGATGATTTGGCAGCAGACACCCAGGTGGCGATAGATCAAGCACTTTACACTGCCGGGTTAACCATCGGTTTTAATCCATCAGACGCAGCACTAACAGGGTGGCACACTACGGGAGTAATAGCAGATAGTGCAATGTACACTGCTGATACTACGCCTTTTACTGCAACGGTCGGCACATTGCCAAGTGATATTGCTTTTACAATTGAGCTAGGGACAGGAGGTACATTTAGCGGACAGGTCAGAGTTGCAAACGTAGAAGCGCCGGGAAATAATTTGGCACAAGCATTGGAAGATTCCATAAATGCATTATTGGCTGGAGAATCAGTCACTGTTTCTGTTGGTTATGATACAGGAAAACTTACCATTACGCCTACTGGCGATACGATGGCGTTACATATAAAATCAGCAGTTCAGGCCAGTGCGGGGGGTAACCGCATCAGTCTGGATGCTCCATTGGCTAAACACTCTTTTAGCACTTTATCAGCAGCGGCAGAGGTTGCTCGTCGCCTGGAAATATCAGTTGATTATAACAATCCTGCTCTACAAGAGATGGCCATCTCCAGTGCACCCACCTCATTTGATGGAAAAATAACTGACAGTATCGATATGACCTTAAACGTCAATGGTACACCTGTCGTACTTGCCCTTGCCGCTGGAGTTACTTCAAGCAACAATAACCTAGATCAATTGGTTGTCCAATTGCAGGCTGCATTGGACATATCCCTTAATGCTGCTTCTGGTCTCACCGCTGGGGATGTCGTGGTCAAACGAGTTACCGTTGATCCAGGCAACCCCTTCTCGCCACAAGGCAACCGTATTCTATTTGAAGGTAAGGCGGGCGTGGTGACTAACATATCTGTTTTCGTGCCAGACAGTCCAACTAATGGAGCAATTACAGAGCTGGGGTATACTGCTGGCTCAGGCAAAACCAATTATAGTAAGGCTGGATCCTATTTTATTGAGGATGCTAGATTTGGGGGGAATATTGGACTTTATGAGAATAATGTTTCCGCTACAGCGGCACTTGGCCCTTTAGGTGTTACAGCAGATTTTGAATCAACCGTCGATGTATCTAGCGGCAAGTTCTTTGGTGCAGATGTCACTTTAGATTTGGTTAATCCTCTAGATGGTACTGATCGGGTTACTATCAATGCGCTATTAAATGCGATCAATGATGGTCAGTTTTTATTCAACGCAATAGATCAGGGGGGGACGATTGCAGATCCTGCCACTGGTTTTATTGATGGTATTGTCGATGGGGGGTTAGGGTTTAAACTCAATATAGAACCTGATACTTCAGTTGTAGACCTTGGACTTCCTTCAAGCCTGGGCTTTATTGAAGTGTCGGCTCAAAGCCCCAACTGGCTGGTATCATCGCCGCAATTAGTTAATCCATACAGTTTCTCAGAATTAAATACAGTACTGCCATTTGACGTTACAGGTCTTTCCTCTACGGGGGTACTCAGTGAGGATATGATTTTTGTTTTGTCTCAGGATGTTGATGGTAACACCTACGAAACCCCTATAGTCTTGAATGCTGCATTAACCTCTGATAATGCAAGTCTTGCTGACCTTGTACTTGATGTACAGACCGCTGTAGATGCCGGAGTTGCTCGTCTGCAACAGTTGTTAAAACAGTCAGGAAATACGACAGATGATGTCGCGACAATAACTGTAAGCACTGATAATATCGGTAAGATTACTCTAGCGGTCGGTACGGCGAATGATGCAACTCAAATTAATCAACACAGGTTGTTAGCAGATATAGACTTTGATGTAGTCAGTCTTGATCTTGAAGCTATCTTAAACTCTCTTAAAGATTTAAGCTTTGACGATATAGTCGCAATTTTCAAACTAGTCGTTAATATGTTGGAAGATGCCGAGGTGTTAGGCGGTGTGTTTGATTTTACTCTGCCTGTTATTGATCGCAGTGTAGGTGACCTGGTTGATCTTAGTGGCGATTTCCTTGATTTTGTTAACGACCTTTCACAAAACCCAACGGGTTCTTTGCAATTATTGGAGGGGAGGCTACGTTCACTACTAGGTTTTGGTCCTATTCCAAGCTTTGATGAACCGCAAATTTTGTCGTTTGGTGATGGCGGCGGCCTTATTCCAAATAAAATTTTATATTTTGATTTCGGTTTTTCTTCCACTGAATCAACCACACGCCCATTTAATCTGGATTTAGCTGATGCTAATCTGGGTGTATTCAGTCAATTAGTGGGTTTGAGCGCAACGGGGAACCTGGGTGTTGAAGCCGGAGTCGATTTTGACTTGAAATTAGGTTTGGAGTTAGGTGGTTCTAATAGTTCTTTTTTTATTGATACCACTGAAACGGGATTTACTGCCTACGCAAATGCCTTTGGTGATGATTTAGATTTTGAGGCGGCATTAGGCCCAGTCGGGGTTTTCGTTGAAAACGGTTCGGCTTTGATTGAAGGAGACTTTAGTTTAACACTTGATAAGTCAGGAAACCTTGCAAATGCAGATGATCGACTTACGCTTGTCGCATTTGGTGATAGTGTACTGACTAGTGAATTAGGTGACTTTATTGATTTCGTTGAGGCTGATTTTAGTGGTGATGGCGAGGTTGTGTTGCCCGTATTATACGGATTGGATACCAATCGTGTACCGATGGGGAATCCTGGAGAGTTAAGGGATTTTCAAGCAGGGGCAGCAGAAGGAGCAAGTAATACATTAATTGTTGATCCAACATCTCATTTTGATGCATCTAACAAATTGGCTGGAAATGAACTTGCTCTTTATATCGATCTTGAGGAAATCTTTGATGGCACTGCAGATCTTGATGATGGACTTGAATTACGTCTACCTCATTTTGACTTTGGTCAATTATCGTTACCTAGCCTGTTCACACTGTTGAGTGACCCCAGTATCATCATAAAAGGCCTTAATACTGTACTTAAGGAAGTTCAGGGTGTTCTTAAAGGGGAGTTTTTAGGATTCGAATTACCATTGATCGGGGATGTTTTAGGCGATATTCCCGAACTTGATTTTATTGATAATTTTCGCCTAGAGTTTCTGCAGCCCTTAGCAGATAAAATAAGCGAATCTAATCTAGACCTTAATGGACTGATTGGATTGATCAACGATGTCATTTTTAATGAAGTCGGAGGTATTCTTGATTTCAATTTATCAGGTAACAATGGAAATGCGGGACAGTTTCATCAATTTCTTGATGAATTTGGGGGGGACAGTAATATATTTGACGCACAGCGTTTACAGTTTGATTTTGATTTGGAATACCTCTATACCAAAGTGCTTGCCGATATCGATATTGATTTACCAATACCGCTATTATCCTTATCTGGTGAGATGGAACCAACAGTTAATGTGGCGTTTGGTCTGCATCTGGGCTTCGGTATTGATCTAGACAAAGGTTTCTATTTTGTCAGTGGGCATGATGAAGAAGAATTGAGCTTTGAATTGTCGCTTGATCTTGATAGCGATGATGGCTCACCTGCAAATATAGAGGCTAGCCTGGCAATTTTACAACTCAACCTTACAGATGGGGTTGACCTTGATGGTAGCGGGACTATTGATACAGATGAATATACCCGTGTGTTTTTAGAGGCCAGTGTTGATATAAGAGACTTTAAAGGCGGGGTCAATGAAGGTGAGGGTGATGGCCTATTGACCCTCCCTGAGTTGATTAGCCAGCCGCTAATAGGTAATTCGGGCACCTTCTTATTTGCCGGGGCCGGTGGTGCTACTTTGGCTGCTCAAGCTGAACTTGGTTTAGGTGGGCTAGACGGAGTGGCAGGGTTGAGTTTAGGGACTGTATTGCCATCGATTACCACCGATATTATTATTAATTTTGGAATTGAGTATGATAGCGACAATGGTCTGGAGGTCTTTGCACCGGAGGCATTATTAGCCAATATTTCCCTTGATTTAGGTGATTTTATCGGTGGTTTTGCTGGCGACTTGCTAAGTACGGCCAGTGATATTCTTGATCCGTTGGCATGGTTGATAGGACCTGATGGTTTACTCAATTTCCGTTTACCACTGATTTCTGACCTAGTGGGTGAAAAGGTTCGTATTCGTGATTTAATCGATATTTTCGACCCTGATAATGGCCCCAAGGTTAATGCATTCCTTGATTTTGTTGAACAACTTTACTTTTTGGTTGACTTGGTTGAAGATGCCGCAGATGCAGGCGTTCTAAACTTTGGTGACTTTTTCTTGGCCGAAAACAGCGGCACCAGCTTTTTTGATAATCTGGATGCTTCATTTGGGGATAAGGAATTCAGTCTTTCAGGTTTAGATGCCTTCGGGGGCGATCTACGTGATGCACCTAATCTTAATAACCTGGCTTTACCAAATATGGATGAGGCTGATTTCAGTGCTCAATCCTCTACAACCAAATCGTTTACTTCTGGAGTCACTAAATCTGCAGCTATTGATTTTCCAATTCTAGATCCGGCAAATATATTTGGGCTTCTGTTAGGACAGCCGGCAACTTTGTTTACCTTGGAATTTCCAGAGTTCGGCTTTGAATTTCTTTATCGCCAAGTGATTCCAATTATAGGGCCTTTGGCAGGTACATTCGCGGGTAAAATTGGTGGTACTTTTGATTTTGGTATTGGTTATGACACTCTGGGGATTACCCAGACCATTGCGACTGATAATCCGGCTTACCTACTTAATGGTTTTTTCTTAAATGATGTTGATCCCGAAACTGGCTTTGATAGAGCTGAGATTACCTTTTTCGCTGAGGTTGCGGTAGGTGCCGCTTTATCTTTAGGCGTTGCAACTGTCGGTGTCGAGGGGGGAATCAGTGCAACATTTGAATTTGACCTTAATGATCCTGATCTGGATACCAAAGTTCGCTTTTCAGAAATTTCTTCCAATATTATTGCCAATAGTGGTAACCCATTGGCAATGTTTGATGTTAGCGGGCTTATTGAGTTTTTCTTACGCGCTTATGTCGAGGTGCTATTTTTCGAGGCCAGCTTTGAATTTGCCCGTTTAACATTATTTGAGTTTGATCTGGGCTTTAACCGTCCAGGCGTTTTAGGTTCTGTACAAGGCGATACCTTAACCTTGAATATAGGACCCAATGCTGCGGGACGTATCCAGGGTGATACCAGTGATGGTAACGAGACTATTTTCGTAAAATCTATTGCAGATAATAGCGTTGTAGTTTGGTCATCACAATTCAACATTGAAGAAGCTATTGCTGCTACCAACCCATTCACAGGGATACATAAAATCATCGTTAATGGCGGTGAAGGTATAGATGTTATTGACTTAAGCGGAATTACCTCAGATAAAATTTCTGTTATAGCTCATGGTGGAGCAGGTGATGACACTATATACGGAAGTAGTGGTATAGATGAACTGTTTGGCGATGATGGTATTGATACCATTTATGGTGGAGCCGGGGCTGACGTTATCCGTGGTGGTCGTGACGATGATTTTCTATTTGGCGAAGAAGGTGGCGATACTTTATATGGTAACCAGGGAAATGACGAGTTGTCTGGGCATGGTGGAGCGCAAGCAGATGATGGAGCAGTCGATACCTATTTTGGTGGGTCAGGTGATGATATATTTCATCGTAGCGAAGGTTTTGATATTTTCGATCTTTCCGATGCAGGCAGTTTTGATGTCATCGATGGTTCTAGTACCTCAAGTGAACCCACACTTGACCTTTCTGTTCAAGGTGGGGCGGTTACAGTATTTGTAAAAGATAACCGAATCATTGCTGGTTTTGGGGTGCAGAATATAGCTACGGAAACCATTCTTGGCGCAACCAACTTTGGTAGTTCGGATAATGATTTTATAAATAATTATAAGGCTGCTTTTGACCATGTGGTTCTGGTTTTGGATGCAACGAATGTTACAAAAATTATCGGCTCTTCCGAAGCTGATATTTTCCATATTGAGGATACCAGTTCACAGATTACACTGGACGGTGGCTCGGAAGCCGACAACTATTATTTTTATGCTGATCCTAATGCTGGAAATTCAATAGATGTAATCGTAGATGATATCGGCGAGAAACTGAAAGACGAAAATATTATTCATATTATCGGATCAGATGCCGCTGACACCATTACCGTTGATGGAAGTAATGCCGACGGTGGCAATATTGACTTTGGTCATTCTCAAATGATCCAGTATGTTGCACCTTCGGATAATCCAGCCAGTTTTACCGATCAAATGATTATTAAAATTTTTGGTAATGCAGGTAAAGATACTATCAATATTGAATCGACTTTTATCACTGTACCCGTACGTGTAGATGCGGGTGATGACGATGATATTATGCGAGTTGGGAATTCTGTTGATGGTTTGAATAGTCTGGACTCATTCTTGAATGCCAATGCTAATGGCGGCTTCGGTTTCGGTCCATTAGTGCTCGTCGGTGGGGAAGGGCATGATACCGTGATTATCGATGATAGTGCGGATAATGGCTTGAATGCTGATCGTGATGGCAATATTAACGCTTTTCTGGAAAAACGAGAAGGTGTGAGTGATATTGTTGAGATCGGTATCGTTAGCGGTTTAGGCATGAAAATGACTATTCCCGATGGCGGAACGACTATTGAAGTTGATGGTCATGTTGAATATGAGCAAGTTGAAGTGATTGATGTGCGTCTGGGCACTGGTGGTGATACCTTAACCGTTGGAGGGAACCTGGAACTCGATAGCACCATTGGTAATGGTGGTACCTGGGAAGGTTTGGCAAAAACTGATGCCCAGGTTCCTAAAACGCGCTTAGCTAAAGAAAATCAACTCACAGAAGCGAACGTAACGCTTGAGCAGCTCAAAACGATGACACGAGCAGAACTCGAAGCCTTACCTGGTATATTTGGTATTTTACAGAATGCCTATACATTTTCTGGTATGACCATGATTGATGGTGGTATGGGCGTTGATGATTTGCGTGTATTGCAGACTCAGGATGTCGACCCGACTGCAAGTACTATAGTGACGACTGAGATCAAACATGCGGGCAATCGGGCGCTGAATACACAGCATACCGTTGAACTTAAGTTACATAAGGCGCTGGGTGCATTTGTTCTGGAATTTGCGGATCGCAGTCTAGATGATAGTGATCCTTCGGGTGATGATGCTGTCCCTGGCGCAGAACAAACGGTTGTTTTGGAATATGACTTTTCAGATGCTGATCCTTTGAAACACGAGGTATTTGGTGAAAAACTTACGCTTGATATAGAAAATGCGCTTAAATCGGCTTTGGAAGAGCTCCGTTTGGTCGGTAAGGATTTTATTGATGATGTTATTTATAACAGCAGTACACGAACATTCACCATAAAATTTTCTAGCCAGCTCGACTTGTTACCAGAATTACAAGTGTTTGATACCCGGTTGTTGGTTGATGGGGATTCAGGTAAAGATGAAATCAGTATTCAATCGATTGATATGCCAACCTATGTCTTAGGCGGTGCTGGTAATGATACGTTGAATGTTAATGTACAAATTGCTGAAGGGGGGCCTATTAAAGGTGATCCACCAGAACCTCTATTAGCACAGATAGCACAGAAAGCAGTTAGCAATGGTGTCAACGACTGGTTAACTGTTGATGGTGAGGAAGGGGGAGACGATTATCTGGTTTATCTCTTCGGTGCAGATATAAATTCACAGATTAACCTGTTCGACTCGGGTGTTTCCACTGATGATTCGGCAATTATTTTAGGGACCGAAAATGCTGACCTGTTCTTGTTACGTGCTGCAGTGGCAGATGATGGTTTAGCATTTATAGCAATGATCAAACCAGCAATAGTCCCTGTTGAGGCGGGTTTCGATGTTGAACGCGTCAATTATAGAGGTTCGCTTGATACGCTCGATTTGTTTGCCTTAGGCGGCGATGACAGCTTTGGAATCGATGATGCCCGCATTAATATGAATATTTATGGCGGCAAAGGTGAAGATTTCTTCCAAGTGGGACAGTTATATAAATCTCAACGTACTGCAGCTGCAGGTGTTCCAAATGCAGATGTTTTTACGACGATAGAAACCACTCGCGGTTATTTATCAAACGGCATCACTGCCCCTATGAATATATTTGGTGGCGAAGGTAATGATGAATTTGTTGTTTATCATAACCTGGCCCCATTAGGACTTTTTGGTGGTATTGATGATGATAGTTTCTTGATCCGTGCATTTGCTTTAGTCGGCTCTCAAGAAGACCTTAGAGAAAGGACTGATGTGAGTGGTGGTGCCGGGGCTGACTTAATTCGTTATGCAGTCAATGCTCCAGTTAATATTGACGGGGGAGACGGGTTCGATACTGTCATTGTAATTGGTACAGAGTTTAACGATGATTTTGTGATAACTGAAGATGGTGTGTTCGGTGCGGGCCTTAATATTCAATTTGTACGGGTTGAAACGGTCGAAGTTGATGGCGATGCGGGTGATGATCGCTTCTTTATCTTAGGTACCAGTGCTGGCATCCTGACTAAAATTACTGGTGGCCTGGGTAGTGATACCTTTTTTGCCAATGGACCAACACCCGATGTGGTGAGTAATGATTTGTTAGGTCATAGTGGTTTGATTACTCATTCGGTAGACAGTTTAGATAGCAACTTTTCTGGTATTAAAGTTCAAGGTATCTCAGCAAATGTTGGGGATGATGACGAGCCATTTATTAGAGTTATTAGTTCTGACGGAAGCTCAATAGTCTCCCAGGTGACTGGACTTGCGGACACTTATCAAATGATCTTGACTCGTAAACCCGAAGAAGGGGCTGAAATTATTGTCACTTCGTTTGCTCCGCGCGGGGTTCGATTTATAGGTCCAGCCAAAACAACAATAAACGGTGTGGACTATGGTGTGAGTGAAGACGGTGATTCTGTATCACTATTATTTACAGATTCAAACTGGAATATAGCGCAAACCGTCAGTTTTATCGCTGATCAGCAGGGAGAGGCTGAAGTGACTGTGCTTAAAGATGGTGGTGATGACAATAATGCAGTTCAGGTTCTTGGTTTAGGTGCAACTGAAGGCAGCTTTACCTTAGAGAGTACTGATGCTGATCTCGGTTTGTGGACAACCGATGCTATTATGTTTGATATTCGTGGACTAGAAGACCCTGACTTGGGTAATGTTTTAGAAGCGTTAAGAGTAGATATCCAGACTAAAATAAATGCAAAACTCTCGGGTATCACAGCGACTGTCACTCAATTGAGGAGCAATTTCACTATCACCTTTGACGATACAACATCATTGGTGATCAGTGAACTATTGGTCGATGCGAGTCAGTTGACGGGTAACGATTTGGTTGGAACGGGGGCCGGATTTATAACTCATGATGTGTCCATTCAAAAAGATGGCACTACCGATACGATTTCCGGTAAGTTTGTTCGCGATGATGTGGCCGAACAGCGTGATGGCACAGCGATAGTCAATATTCTGGATCAAAACAGCAATGCTGTTCAGTATCTGTCTTTTGATGCCAGCGATGGCTATTTCTTCATCAGTATTGATAACTTTAATAATCCGGGAGAACTGTTAACCAGTGAAGAGATGCTGTTTATTCCGCTAGAACCACTTAAAGTTCTGGCTTCAATTCAAACAGCACTAGATGGCTTAGCTGAGATTAGCGGTGTATCGGCAGTCGTAATCCATAACGGAACTGATGAAGCTTTTGATTACAAAATCACCTTTGATGAACCTGCTATCGGTGAGCTTCAGATTGATGATAGTAACCTGACTATGGGAGAGCGTACGCTTAAAGTGGTCGGTGGATTACCCAAATTTGTATTCGATCCAGATGGCGATAACAACTTTCTTGAAGATCATGAAAAAGATTTATTACGCGGGGCTACAGTAAAAATTATTGCAGGTGCAGGTATAGGTCAGACTCGTCTAATTATTGCCAATGATGCGGATACGATTACTGTTGCTAATCCCTGGATTGAAGCGCTAGACGAAACCAGTCGGATTGAAATTTTACGTTACGCAGGGCTTGTATTACCAGCAACTTCGGTTGAGATTGTCGGGGATGATGGTTTTGCAATTGATTTGCGGGAGACTGGTGGAGAAACCTTAGCGTTCGAAGCATCTGAAGTGCATGGTTTTATTGATGATGGTAACGGTATAGATGATAATGATTCTTTGAATCTTGTTGATACAATCGAGGTTTCTTTAGCAGGTAAACCGAGTGCTGGAGATGTAACCGTCAAGTTAGATTCAGATGATGCTTTTGGTAATCGCCAACTGTTCTTTGCACTAAAAGTAGGGGTGGAATTTCATCTCTTAGAGACTGATTCCAATGATAATAATCTTCCATTTTTGACTTTTAGTAGCAATGATGGTGATTCTAATGCCTGGAACAAAACGCAGACTGTCTATGTATTTGGCACAGATGATAGTTTGACTGAAGGTTTTCACAAATCGAATTTAACATTGATTGCTAATGGCGGCGGCTATTCAGATGTGGAAAGCTCAATTGTAGTGGATATTGCAGACAATGAAGTTGCGTTGGCAATGATTTTAGAGACCGATGGAACGACAGATGTCGTTGAGACAGGTAATTTTTTCAATACGGGGGGTGAACCTGTCCCTGCAACTACTGATACCTACCAGGTGGTGTTATCCAGAGCTCCTACTGACGACGTTACCGTGAAGCTAAGTGCCGACCTTACGCGTACTCAACGTGGTGCAGGTTTACTTGGTATTCGTGCTTTTGATCAGGAGGTTGATTTGTCGGACGCATTACTGACATTTACTGATGAATTGGGCTTAACTCCATGGTATGAAGCGCAAACCGTGTCGGTTACGGCTCATTCTGATACTAAAGTTGATGGTGGAGATTCTAAATCATTCCCAGTGATGTTCGATCAGGCTAATAGTATTGAGGGTCCACTTGAAATTACTGGTGGCCTATCGGCAGACCGAAATGCAGACTTGGAACGCGAACCCGTGGTATTACCTGGCGAAACCAATTTGAAACCTTCTATAGGTAGCGTACAGGCAACAGCAAGCGGAGAGGATTCATCTTATTCCTTAACCATAGACCTAAATGAAGTGATCCTGGGTGAAACTAAAGTTGATACCCGTGTTCAGGGTGGGGACGATGGCATTGTTAAAATTTCAACCAATACCAATGGTGATCTATCAGAAAGTATTCAAGAGATTCAGGTTCTAACTATTGATGCGGTTAGCGGCAGTTTCCGCTTAAGTTTTAAAGCAGCGGATGACCTTACCCTTGTTCCCGCCGATATCTCGACAGCAATTCATTATGATCGTTTTGATCCTATGTTTGACCCTGAAGATGTTGCATTAGATATTTTTAATGCGCTAAGTGGTATTGCGGGTGGCCCGACTATATTATCTGTTGAAGATGCTGGTACGGCCTATATGATAACTTTTCAGGATTTTAATAATCATGAGTTAATCAATGTTGTAAATAATGCGGATGAATTTGGCAAAACGGATCTGCAACGCATTGGTACCGTTGTGGATTCAACAGATAAGGAAAAACAAGCTCTTACAATTGCTGGCAACGGAGGAAGTTTTACATTGTCGTTCGATGGTGGCGTGACTAAAACCGGAGTAATTGAATTCTCACCAGATGATCCATTACTAGTACAGTCTGCAATTATTGAACAAGGTATTGAAGACTATCTTGCTTTAAATCCTTTACTCTTAGGAGTCGGGGCTAAGGTTGAGGTCTCTGGCTCTAATTCCAGTTATGTATTGAAGACTATCTTGCTTTAAATCCTTTACTCTTAGGAGTCGGGGCTAAGGTTGAGGTCTCTGGCTCTAATTCCAGTTATCTGATTCAGTTAGTCGGGGCAACTTTAACGCCAGACCTAACTGTACATGATGAATTGTTGCATGTTAACGAGGTGCAAACACTAACGGTCAATGCCAGCTTAGGTAACTTCACGTTATCTTTGGATGGTGGTTCTTCGAAATCTTCAGCATTGACAGCAGGTTTCAGCACAACAGATCTGGAAAATGCAATCATATCTCTCGGTATTAGCGATGTGAAAGTGATTACCGATGATGACGGACATTTTTATACCATTATCTACTCTGCTCCGGCTGGTAGTGATATTGAGCAACTAGAGGTATTTGATGCAGTTTGATGCAGGTAACGATGTTAATCTCTCGGATACCTTGAGACGTACCGTGCAAGAGGCTTTAAATACGGAATTGAGAACCACCATTACCGATCCTGAAGATCTCAAGGATTTCACCCTTGAAATTACCCGCGGAGATGCTAAAAACAAATTCCGGGTGATCATCGGTGCAAAAAGTAGCGAATCTGATGGTGTTCCTGCTACTGAACTGGTGACTTTGGATATTTCACGTCCATGGGAGGCTGGTTTAACGGATGAAGTTCCATCACTAGCGAGTGCTAGTGAATTTACCATTGAGAAAACTAACCGTAATTTACTGGTTGATGAAAATGAAGAAACTGATTTCTTTTTCTTTAACGATACAGACAATGTCACCAATATTAGCGAATTACCAACGGCCGAATTGATAGTCACAGCAGACCGCTTGACTGGTTTAGGTATGGGTGAAGCGCAGATGATTGGCGATAAGTTGATTGAAGGCGGTGTTCGTTATATTGGACTTGAAGAATTGATCATCAATCTCGGGTCTGGTGATAATCGTATTGAAATTATGGATACTCAGCCGGGTGCTACAACCATTAATGCAGGTGATGGCAATGATGAATTGAAATTATGGATACTCAGCCGGGTGCTACAACCATTAATGCAGGTGATGGCAATGATGAATTTATCGTAAGAAATATATCCGGTCATACCTTTTTGAATGCTGGTGCAGGTGCCGATGTGATTAATGTTTCTGACAATAATTTGTTGGATGGTATTAATGCATTACTCTCTGTGACAGGGGATAGAGCACAGGCCGTTGCGTTGACACTGGGAAAAGGCTCTGAACCTGATCCAGTGGCTAATGTGGGTGGTGTTGACGAAATTCAACAAATTACAGTTGATGCGACTGGCGGCAATTTCCAAGTCGGCTTTATTATTGATGACGTCCGTTATTTTACCTCAGACCAGGATTATAACGTGGATGAAGGGGTACTTGAGAGCGCTTTACAGAGCGTAATTAATGATGCTTTTTTTGAAGGAAATGCCGATAACGATGTGACGGTGATACGAGGTGGCAATGTTTATCGAGTTACCTTTAGTAACCGCATGGGCGAACAGGATGTCTCCTTGCTTGAAATCAATGATGCGGGTTTGACTATGGAAACAGGTGCGGGGGCAGGTGATGTATTAAATATAGATCATAGTGCTGAAACATTTGATACCCAGGCTGTATTGACACAAACATCATTAACTGGTCTAGGCATGGGCGATTTAGGAATGAGTAGTCCACGCACTCAGGATCTCGCTACATTCAATGAAATACAAACCTTGCGTATTGATGCAAGCGGCGGAAGCTTTACACTGGGTATTGACGGCACAGCAATTGCGAGTGGGCCATTAGCTCATAACGTGTCGGCACAAGAACTTGATGTTGTGCTTGAAGCTATGTATCTGGAATACATGAATTTACCTTTGGATCTGGATGATCAGTTGTCTGCTTCTGATGTTGCGGGTGGGTTGATTGAAGTCTCTGCTAATGATGATGTTTATGTGATTCGTTTCGTTGGCTTATTGAGCAATGCCAATGTATCACAATTAACTGTAAATGGAGATGCACTTACTCGAAATGACGAGCTAGCAGGTGGTTCTATCGTTACTGTACAAGGGTTAGCTGAGACAGCAACGCGCTTGCATGGTATAGATGCAGTTAATCAGAATGAGGTGCAGGAACTCATCATCAATGCAAGCAGCGGTACATTTACACTGGCATTTCCAAATGATACTGAAGCGGAAAATATTACAGAGGCTTTAGCGTTTAATATTACACGTGCTGAATTACAACTTGCTCTTGAAACCTTGCCTGGAATAGTACCAGGTGATGTCATCTTGACTGAAATAACTGGCGGATTCCAAATTGAATTTGCCCGTGAACTATCATCGACTGATTTACCAGAAATGATTGTTGATTTTAGCAATTTGACTGGTACTGCTTCTGTTAGCACTAGTAAACATGGGATGGATACAGCACTTAATGATGTTCAAGTGATGACAGTCTCTGCTACTGAGGGTACTTATCAACTAGAACTTTATTTGCCCGCTATCAAAAAAATGTTGCTAACGGAAGCCTTGGCATTCGATGCTAGCTCAGAAATGCTAGCTCAGAACAAGTACGCCGAGCATTACAGCATGAATTGGCGCGAAAATTGAATGGTCTGGCTGATGGCGCAGATCTTTCTCGAACTCGAGAAGCATTTAAATCTGATTTTTCAGTTACCCGTATTGATAACACCTACATCATCGGTTTCCAAGGTGTAACCCGTGAACTTGATGGTGGCTCTGGTGTGAGTAAAATCAATGTGAACGGTGATGCAAGTTTCGTTAATTCTGGTGGTGCTGTTATAGAGACCCGAATGGATGGTATTAATTACTATGGTTTTGAAGAGGTCAATATTCTATTCGGTTCGGGTACTGACGTACTCAATGTTCAGGGTACCAGTACAGGTAGTTTCAAAGGTATTAATGATGCGCTTAATGACTTTCATGCCGCAACTAATATTAGTCTTGCTGATGGAAATGATCGAGTTTATATCTCTTCTAATGCAGACCTTGATCACAATACCATCGTTTCAGATTATGCTGTTAACGAAGGCGATGTTTTCGAATTCCTTACTGGTCACTTAGATGACATTGATGGCAATTTGAATATTGATGTTGGCTCTGGAAGGCATCGGATGTTGATTAGTGACGAGGCAGCAAGCCAAGGTGATGATAATGTTTCTATTAGCGATACTATTGGCACTCCAACAGGTGATGATAACTTCGATAATACAGCCGCAGCAGAAATACAAATTAAAGGACTAGCCTTCGGTGATATTACTTATGGGGCCGCTGGCGATTCTAATAGTAATTTCTATGATGGCATAATTTATTGGACTGGTTCTGGTAACGATACGATCGATATTGATGGTACACATTATCGTAGCGGTACTGAGAGAACAATCACAATGCTCAACACCGGATTAGGGGATGACGATGTAACTGTCGATCTGGGTCTGGGTGAAGATGGTTTCTTTGCCTTACATACCATGGGTGGAGCAGATACTGAAACACCTGTAGCCAGTAATATTACTATTAGCGATGATGATACTGTGGATGCCTCAGCTTCATCGTTACCTTTAGTAATATTTGGTGGATTGGGTAGCGATAATATTATAGCGGGTCAGGCTCGTGATATCGTGATAGGTGACTTTGGTCGAGTGCAATATCTTCAGGGCTCTAATGAACTGGATACTGTATTAGGGTTTGGTGGTAGAGGTGATAAAATTTCAAGTCTGATACTAGAACCTGACCATGTATTTACTACTGACGTTAACCTGGGAGGAAATGATTCACTTTCTGGTAAACAGGATGGTGACCTATTAATAGGGGGTACAGGTAAGGATTGGATTTATGGGGACGATGCAACAGCAAGTTCTAATGCTGACGATTTAGCCGATATTTTAATTGGTGATCAGGTGAATATCTTTTTGAACGAAGATGCAACCAGTGAAGATGTGCTGTTAACATTTACTAATCTTGCTAAAAATATTCGTACCACTGATCGAACTAATTCCACTGCTGGCGATGATGATGTATTGATTGGCGCTCACGGTGACGACATTTTGGTTGGTGCCGCTGGTAACGATATTATTGACGGCGGTGACAGCATTAAAGCTTTAACCGATGGCGCAGACAATGACGACCTGATTTTTGGTGATCATGTAGAACTGGGTCGTAGAGATGATGGTGTTGTTACAGATTCTCGCTTCCAGAACTTATTAGGCCAGATGTTATATGCACGTAATGATCTGCCTGCTTATTTGCAAGGATTGCCTGCTACAAATAGCGGGATGATGCCTGATTTACCTGATTTCAGTGGTGATGAGGCAGGGTTTGTTCTAGTAGATGGAACAGCTCAGGATTATCGAACCGTTGGTGTGGATGGTAATTCCCTAGATCTACCTATTTGGGCTGAGTGGTTAATTCTGGATTTGGATCATAGCGAAACAATTAAAACTGCTCCAGGTGCAAGCAATCGCTTTGGCGATGATTATATAGCGGGTGGTAATGCTAATGATATGATTTTTGCTCAACTCGGTGATGATATTGTACAAGGTGATGGCTCAATAGAAACCGCAATTGATGCAGTAAACGCGGCTACCGATTCAGTTAATGCAGCAAGAGATATCTTGGTTGCTAGTCAGTTAACACCCAGTTTGACAGTGCCTGCCTATCAGATGACATTAACGGCCTCTTATGAGCAGGCCGATGATGGTGATGACTATATCGAAGGTAATGGTGGTAACGATGTTATTTTCGGTAACTTGGGACAGGATGATATTGTCGGTGATAATTCCGGCTTGTATACGCTAGATTCTGATGATGAACGGAAACCAACGGGGAATGACATTATCTTCGGTGGCTCTGGTGAACGAGCAGAGCATGATCATGATGTCAGGGAGGATAATAAAGGTGATATCGTTCTGAAAGATGTACATGCTAGAGATGCTGATACTATTGCGGGTGACAACGCCAATATCTATCGTATTGTTGGCTCGGCAGATGTTACTTATGGAAACTCAATTTACTCAGGTACACCGGATACAGGTGGTTTCCTTAGTTTTGATTACGATTCTAGTCGAATTGATGGGGATGGCGCGTCCTTAAATAATCAATTGATTATTGTTCGTGCGGTTGAGTTACTCGATTACACCCAAGGCGGACCTGATTATCTTGCAAGTGCACTAAATGATTTTGGTGGAGCCGATGAGATTCATGGTGAATCAGGTGATGACTTCATTTACGGTATGCGCGATGCCGATGTCTTGTTTGGTGATAGTGAGGATGACGACATCATTGGTGGCTGGGGTCCAGACTGGATTTCCGGTGGCCGAGATATGGATGGCGTGATAGGTGATGATGGTCGTATCTACAGTTCTCGCTATGTCGAAATACAGTTATCAGGTAATGAGACTGAAGCCGATAAATCAGACTACTCTCATTATAGTGAAATACTAAATGGTGTATTAGGTATAGACGAGTTCAATAAAGAGATACGTACCCCTGGTAATATTCAACAAGCCATTATTCATCCAACGCTGGTGTTGAATGATTTTACGGTGACAGAGGTAGGTGAAATCTTTAAAACGGTAGACTTAACACCTTTTCATTTAAGTCCCGTGGGTGAGATTGATGATCCGCTATTTACACCGATGTATGCTAACGACATTATCTTTGGTGGTTTAGGAAATGACTTTTTGCATGGTAGTGCAGGGGATGATGGAATTTCTGGAGCCGAAGCATTACCAGTCTACTTTAATGCACCAGTTAATCCTGATGATCCCACTCATACGGTTATTGATCCAGAAAGAACCCTTGACCATTCTCAACGTCCTGATGATTTATTAGGTTTCTTACCAGGGCGAATTGAGTTCTATGACTATGATGAAGAAGACCCTCGATCAATATTGGGGGATGTAGCTGATGGTTACGGTTTTCTGCTCAATTTTGACCCTGCTGGTGATCCGAATCCTGGAGAACTGCAGAATGATAATTTTGATGAAGATCAGATTTTCGGGGACTTAGGTAATGACTGGATAGTCGGTGGACCCGATAACGATCAGATGTTTGGTGGTTTTGGTGCAGACTTAATGGATGCCGATGATGACAAAACCACCAATGGGGATGGTGTTGACGGCGATAATTATGGTCCTGACCCCATAAATATAGATATTCAGGATAGAGCGTATGGTGGTGCTGGCCGTGATGTATTGATAGCCAATACTGGCGGTGATCGATTGATGGATTGGATAGGTGAATTTAATAGCTTTCTCACTCCATTTGCTCCATTTGGTGAGTTTACAGTGACTCGTGCCGTGTCTCCGCATATTTTTGACTTCTTATATGATTTATCTGAAGCTTTAGGAGCCGATCCCACGCGTTCGATTGATAGCGGTAATTTTCATTTTGATCGTAATGGTGAACCGGATGGCGAACTGGGGCTACCTGTTCAAAAAGATGGACAGTTATGGAAAGACCAGACAGGTGCTCCGATTGACCCACAACCAGGCAATATTCCTGGTGGTAAAAGATTAACTTTACGTGGTGTCGACTTTAATGATGGCACTCAACAGGCGTTCACAGCTGACTCTGGGCAATGGGCGGTCAGACAAGGACGCTTTGAAGTTTCTCCTGAAGTAAAAGGTGAAGATGCGACAGCGGTATTCCATGTCGGTGAATATATACCAAAATATTACGAAGTAAAAGCCACTATTAGTACAGCTAAACCAACGGGTGGCATGAAAGCTAATGCTTATCTGGTTTTTGATTATGTTAGTCCTACCGATTATAAATTTGGCGGCTTTAATGTTTCTACGGATAAACTGGAGATGGGGTATGTGGATGAAAGTGGCTGGCATGTCGTTGCACAAAGCCCTGCCAAGCTAAAACCAAATACAGATTATGAAGTATTAATTGCAGTTAATGGTTTAACAGTAACAGTTGTGGTTGATAATCTCGATAAAAGTACGATGACTCATGTGTTTGCTGCCAGAGTGGATGATGACGGTTATAGTTACGGTTTAAATTATGGCTTGGTTGGATTAGCAGCCCAAAATGCGACTGCAAGAATTGATAACCTGGTGGTTCAGGTTCTAAAACCAGAAATAACATTCGAAGATTCCAATGATTTCTCTGATAATGTTAATGGCTTTACACCTGTTGCAGGCGATTGGTCTCATACTAATGGTGCATTGGTTGGGGTCTCTACAACTAGCAGAGATGCTCTCAGTGCATATGACTTAAGTGTTAGCCCGAACGCTTCTTTGGAAATGTTCACTAAATTAAGCACGGATAATTTCGGAGGATTCTACTTTGATCATTATGGCGAGCAGGATTATAAATTTGCAGGTGTGTTGAGTGAGACTAACCAGGTTGTAATCGGTCATTGGAGTGCCAAGCATGGTAATTTGGTGTATGACGTGGTCTCTGATATTGGCTTTAATGCAAATGGTCAATATGATCTAAATGTTAATTTAAAAGGCTCTGTAGTTACCGTTTCATTAGGTATTGAGGATCAACGTGGTGATATGATTTACCATGACATTCTTGCCCATGTGTTTAATGCTGTGGTAGTGGATGGTGGATTTGGATTGCTATCAATGGATGGTGTTACATCCTTTGATAGTTTTGCTGTACAAACAGACGACGATGCCTTTCTGGAACCAAGTGCTGCATTATTAGCTGAAATGGCCGGACAAGGTGATGGTTACGTTCTTCAACTTGATGATATAGCAGATATTTCAACAGCAGCCAAACAAAAACTTATCAGTGGTTTGCGTTTGAGCGAGGAAGAACAGGCTGTTCTGGATAACTTGAGCATTAATGTGGCAGACTTATCTGGTTCTATGCTGGCTAGAAGCAATGGAACATCAATAGAGTTTGATTTTAATGCCGCAGGCCATGGCTGGTTTGTAGACCGTACCCCAGAGCATAATGAAGAGTTCCGGTACTCTGATGACAAAGCGATATTACAGACTAAACAAAATACACAAGCCGATGGCCGAGTTGACTTGTTAACTGCACTGAGTCATGAAATGGGCCACGTATTGGGGTATGAGCATGGTGATTTCCGATTAATGGACGAAACCTTGGCAACGGGGACTCGTGTTGATTTTATCGGTACAGATGTTTATGGTCAGGTCATAGCAGAGAAAGCAGGAGAAAAGGTAAACAATCATGCTTATCCTCATAATCAAGTGGGTCAGTTAGCCGCCGCATTGAAACGTGATAACAGAAATACCCATGCGGAAGATGCAACGTCTCATTCACTTCAGTATTGGGAGGGTGTGGGTTACTTTGATGAACAAATTGGTCAGGTCAAAGCTTTTGGAACATCTTATGTTCCAGAGAATATCTTTGTTGATAATGCATTGTTTATTTCTGCTGATGTGGATGATGAGGAAGAAGAGGAGGGCATGAAACTGTATGAACAAGATGACTACACTATGTCAGGAACTGAGAAAGTGAATGATTTCTTTATCGATAAAACTGAGAAAGCGACTGATGATCACTCAATCATTAATAGAGTTTTGGGTAAGTTGAAATCCTGGAGATCATAAATATTGGGAGGCAGGCCTTCCTTACCCCGACATTATAAGAATTTATTTATAGTGTAGTTGAGGAAGTAGCTGTCAGTTTTAAAATGTGTTTTTTTCTGAGTAGTAAGTTTTAAGTGCTTGTATATAATTAGCTAGTTAACTGAATTTTTAGGTGGTTTTTGATTTAAATTTTTCATGACATAACAATTGAACAACTACTATTACAACGTTATTTCATAATTGAATAGGTTACGCTGAATGAAAAAAGAAGGAAACAGAATAGGCGTTACAAAAACAGCTCGTGGGCAGGGAGAGAGACAAATAAAATGGAGACATGACAAAATGGAAACAAGCTATTGCAATGTTGTTAATGTTATAAGTTCTCGGGAAGAATTAACTGTATTATTTGGCACCAATAAAACTTGGTTTTTAGATGAAGAAATTGAATTCGCTGTGGAATTGAGTCACCGTATTTTACTTAACCCTTACGCGGCAAAGCGTTTTTCATTATTGCTTTCCAGTGTTCTCAGCGAATATGAATCTCGATATGGGCCATTAGGCTTAGGAGAGAAAACTCCCACCGTACATTAAGGTGGGAATTTGATATTTAAAAAAAATAAAAAAAATAAGGAAAATAAAATGTCAGAAGAAAAAAAAGAATCCGTACAAGAGAAATCTCAAACTACTGCTAAGCCATCTGTAAAGTGGGATGATTCCAAAATGCAGACTACGTATGCAAATGTTGTTAATGTCACTAGTACACGTGAAGAAGTTTCTGTATTCTTCGGAACCAATCAAACATGGCATATACCGGAAGATAAAGAGTTTGATGTGCAATTAACCGATCGAATAGTGTTAAACCCCTATGCAGCTAAAAGGTTATCTATTTTAATTTCTACTGTATTGAAAGAATATGAAACCCGCTTCGGCCCATTAGATATTGATTTGGCGAACTTAAAAAAACAATAGAGTTTCCTTTTATTAATATTGTTTGCAATAAACCTTTTACTGAAAGCACCTAGGACTAAAAGTTTATGGGTGCTTTTTATTGCATATTTAAAAAGGAACTTCATTAACATTATTGTTTGATTTAAAAGTTGTAGCATGGTTATTCACTATTCAATAATGTTGCCTTTGTCTTAGTTGGTGAACGAGATTTTAATTAAGGAAACTCTGATTAAGTTGGTTAGAATTTAGCAAGCTAAAAATAATTGGACTTGATCAGAGGTTCCTTAAATAAGGGAGAATTATTTAATGTCTGAAACCCCGCAGCAAAATAGTCATGATGGTGCTTTTAAAGCAATCTTTCTTCAATTCTCTTTATGGAAAGATTTACAACAAACTAACTCTTTAAATGATTTTCTTGATGCCTGGTTAACCCTGCAAAGCTGCCAGATTTGTAATATATCTCATTCCATCGCCATCATCAATGAAGGGCCTGATGAGCGAGAGAGCATTATTAGTTACTGGCCTGATGAAACAACAACTGCTGTTCCAGCATTACAGACTGCGTGTGAGATTGCTGTTACGGAAAGGCGTATTGTCATTGTGGATGGAAAAAGATCCGTTGACCAGGACAATAGGCAGGCTAATATTTTTCATGTATCCGTCCCTTTTTACCAGCAAAATGAATCTGTTGGCGCTGTTGCCATTGAATTGGTCAATGTGAATGAAAGTAATATCAATCTGGCGATTCGGCACTTACAGTGGGGAGTGAAATGGATAGATGTTTTCTTAAGAGGTTCCAATAAGTTTAAATCCATTGCTAATGAGCAGTTAAGTATTGTTTTACAGTTATTGACCTGCGCCCTGGATAATACTCGATTGCAAGCTGCAACTACGCAGATAACAACAGAGCTAAGCAATGCACTGGGTTGTGAGAGGGTGAGTTTAGGTTTTAACAAAGGTAATAAGATCGAAATTATTGCTATTTCTAATACAGCACAAATCAATAAAAAAAGTAATGTGGTGGCGCAAATTAAATCGGCTATGGAAGAAGCCGTAGACCAGTCATCAACACTCATTTACCCCGCAGCAGAAAATGAGCAAGACTTTAAAACAGTGTATGTGCATTCGAAATTAGCTGAAGAATTTAAAAGTGCATTATGTACGGTGCCATTGGTACATAACGGCTGTATCGTAGGGGCATTATTTTTACAGCGGCCTGAAGATCTAATATTCGATTCGGAGACAGTCGAGTTAACTGAGATTATTGCTACATTAATTGGTCCCATTCTGGATTTAAAACGTAAAGATGAAGAGTGGTTGCTGGTTAAACTGTTTAATTCAGTTAAGTCAGGTGTTTTTAAGCTATTAGGCAAAGGCTATGTTACTCAAAAGCTGATAACCATACTGATTTTACTCGTCATAGGTTTTTTTTCATTCGCAGAGTCTCTTTATCGAGTCTCTGCCGATGCCAAACTGGAAGGGCTTATACACAGGGTCGTTGTGGCACCATTCGATGGATATATTAATGAATCGTTTGTACGCTCGGGGGATAGGGTTAAAACCGAGCAGGTATTAGCTAAACTGGATGATAGAGACCTGATTATTGAGCGCTTAAATTGGCAAGGGAAACGAAATCAATATTCCGAACAATATCGGGATGCATTAGCTGAGCTTAATCCAGCAGAAGTTAAAGTATTAAAAACTAAATTAGGTCAGACCAAGGCTGAGTTGAAGCTGCTTGATGAAATGTTGAAACGGACCTCTATTGCTGCACCCTTTGACGGTTTTGTGGTGAGTGGTGATTTAACTCAGTTAATGGGGGCTCCTATAGCAAAAGGTGATGTTTTGTTTGAGATAGCTCCGCTGGATGCATATCGTATTATTTTGGAAGTTGATGAACGTGATATTGGAGAGATTTCTATCGGTCAAAAGGGGGAGTTGTTGTTAACTGGAAAATCAGATGTAACCTTGCCATTTCAAGTGAAAAAATTAACCCCGGTTGCAGAGCAAAAAGAGGGGAGAAACTATTTTCGAGTTGAAGCGTTGTTAGAAAACACCCCTCCTGTGCTTCGTCCTGGGATGAAGGGTGTTGGAAAAATAGAAATCGAAGATAGAAAAATTTTCTGGATCTGGACCCATCATTTTCTCAATTGGGTTAGGCTGTGGTTATGGAGTTGGTGGCCGTAATGTTTACTCTATAGGTGGTTTACAATGGAATCAATTTTTAGCCCGTCCTGGTATCGAGTCTCTTACTTAAAGCCACGCTTACGAAAGCATGTTGATATCACTAGACAAATTTTCCGAGGAAAAGTATGGCATGTTGTTCATGACCGACTCAGTGGGAAGTTTCATCGTCTGGGGAAGGAAGCATATTACATCGTTGGTGAGATGAATGGCGAGAAGAGTTTTCAACAAATTTGGGAACAAACACTTAATTATCTAGGTGATGATGCACCCACCCAAGATGAAATGATTCAATTATTGGCACAATTGCATGCAACTGATATTTTGTTATGTGATGTTACACCAGACTGTGCTGAAATATTCGAACGTTATAAACGGCAGGATAAGCAAAAGTGGAAGCAACTGTTATGGAGTCCATTGTCACAACGATTTCCTCTTATTGATCCGGAGAAATTTCTTGAAAAATGGAAAACCTTATTTAATCCCTTATTCAGCCCTGTGGGTTTTTTATTGTGGCTAAGTATCATTGTGTTTGCAGCTGCCGCTGGTTTTTCTCATTGGGATGATTTAACCAAGAACATTTCCGATAGAGTGCTTGCTCCCGATAATTTATTTATTATGTTATGTGTTTACCCCTTGGTAAAAGGGGTGCATGAGATGGGGCATGCATTTGCAACCAAAACATGGGGCGGTGAAGTTCATGAAATGGGCATTATGTTACTGGTATTTATGCCAGTTCCTTATGTCGATGCATCGAGTGCTTCCGCCTTTGCAGAAAAAAACAGACGTATTGTTGTTGGTGCTGCCGGCATCATGGTTGAGCTATTCCTGGCTGCCGTCGCGTTATTTTTTTGGTTGAATATGGAACCAGGGTTAGGACGCTCAATTGCATTTAACGTGATTTTAATCGGTAGTGTTTCGACCATTTTTTTTAATGGTAATCCATTGCTACGCTTTGATGGCTATTATATTTTTTCCGATTTTCTGGAAATACCGAACCTTTCTTCCAGAGCAAATAATTACTTGGGATATATGGTTCAAAAATATCTTTTCGGTTTGCATAAAATAGATTCCCCCGTCTCTACACCTCAAGAAAAAGGGTGGTTGTTTTTTTATGGAATTGCGGCTTTTTGTTATCGGATTTTCATTGTTTTTTCTATCATCCTTTTTATAGCAGGTAAATTTTTCTTTATCGGTGTTTTTTTAGCAGTATGGGCGGGGATAACATCCCTTCTTTTTCCTGTATGGAAAGCTGTGCGCTTTGTCATCACCAGTCCAAAGCTATCAACTAACAGAAGCAGAGCAATGATTGCCAGTTTTGTTAGTTTATCTATTATTTTAAGTCTTTTATTTTTAGTCCCTGTCCCCTTAACGACACGAGCTGAAGGGGTGGTTTGGCTGCCAGAAGATGCTTTTGTTCGAGCTTCTACATCGGGTTTTGTTGAACAGGTGGTGGCTCAACCATTTTCTGATGTTAATGCGGGTCAGACATTGATCAAGCTCTCTGATCCCTTTCTAAATGCTGAAAAAGAAGCATTGGAATATGAGTTGCTCGGGTATAAAGCGCAATACAAAGCTGCTTTATATAACGAAATTGATCAAGCACAAATCTTAAAACAGGAAATGGCGACGATAAAGGCAAAACTTGATCGAACGAAAGAGCGAGCTGAGCAATTAATGGTGTCTAGTACTAAAAATGGACTGTTTATTTTACCGCGTGCCGAAGATGTTATTTCTCGCTGGATGGTGCAAGGAAGCTTATTAGGCTACGTGGTATCTTTCCCTATTAGTGCTGTACGTGTTGTAGTAACGCAAGATACATTAGGGTTGATCAGAGAGAAAACAAAGCGAGTCGATGTGAGGTTTGTGGAAATACAAGATCAAACGTTTTCCGCAAAAATTAGCCATCAGGCACCCGCTGCAAAAAACCAACTACCCAGTATTGCATTGGGTAAAGCGGGGGGTGGAGAAATTGCTGTCGATCCAATGGACGAGAAGGGAGATAAAACATTTGATACGGTGTTTGAATTCGATTTGTTATTAGATTCTTCTCCCCCTATTCGTAATATAGGCGAACGTGTTTATGTCCGTTTTGACCACGGCTATGAGCCTTTGATTTTTCAATGGTATAGAAAAATAAGGTTACTTTTTTTACGCAAATTCAATCTATGATTAATTTTAATGACTATGAACACCTGCAGGTTACTTCCATTCTGTCCCTCAAGACACGGCGTAAATACATCCATGTAGCCTTGGCGACAGCATCCCTGCTGTCAACAGTCTTGAAAAACAGAATGGAAACAACGCCAGAAATGAACAAACTGTTTTTTGTTCATAGTCATATGGATTTTTCATATTGAATGATTATGTTGGGTTTATATTGTTATGGAATCAATAAATAATTGTAGTTTTGTACGCCCAGGGATAGTACAGGGCGTTTACCCTGAGAGAGAGCATAAAGATGACGGTTTTATTGACAATTTTGTTAATTCCGCGATTAAGCTATTTTCATCTGATGCTTTGTTTGTGAGTAACGCGCATAGAGTTTTTGTTAAAAAAGTCAAAAAATACGAACAACGAATTATTTCAATGGATGAGCAGGAAATTGCTTCATTTACTCAATCTTTGCGGAATAAACTCCAGAGCCAGGGTATACAACAAAATCTCGCTATAGAAGCATTTGCTTTAATTAAAGAGATTTCCTATAGAACAATAGGTATGCGCCATTATGATGTGCAAGTGCTAGGTGGCTGGGTCATGTTAAATGGCATGATTACGGAAATGAATACTGGTGAAGGAAAAACGCTGACTGCGACATTGCCTGCATGTACCGCTGCAATGGCGGGAGTGCCTGTGCATATTGTGACAGTTAACGATTATTTAGTGCAAAGGGATATGGCGTTGATGGCACCTATTTATCATTCCCTGGGTCTCACAGTGGGGGCAATCACTGAACAAATGGATAGCGAACAACGACAAAATGCTTATGCATGTGATATTACTTATTGCACCAATAAGCAACTTGCTTTTGATTATTTACGTGACCGACTTGTGCTGAAAACAAAAGTAAATAAAATTCAACTTCGAATTGACAAACTGGATAAGAAAAATACTCTGGTTAATAAGCTACATTTACGTGGCTTGTGTTTTGCTATTATTGATGAGGTTGACAGCGTGCTGATTGATGAAGCTCGAACGCCATTAATTCTTTCCAGAGAAGGAAAAGAAATGGGCATGCAACAAATTGTTACTGAAGCGATGACATGCTGCGAACATTTAGTTGAACATGAGCATTTTCAAATTGACTTTAAAAGCAGAGTGATTGAATTTAGTGAGCATGGAAAAGAAAAAATCCGAGAACTAGTGGTTGACTATGCGGGTGTATGGTCAGGTTATCAACGTAGTCTTGAGTTAATTACACAAGCGTTGACGGCGAAGTATTTATTTATTAGGGATCAACATTATTTGGTTAAAGATGACAAAATTCAAATTGTTGATGAATATACCGGTCGAGTGATGGCTGACAGGTCTTGGGAATACGGATTACATCAGATGCTGGAAGCTAAAGAAGGTTGTAAAATTACTGCACAAAAAGAAACCCTGGCAAAGATCAGTTATCAGCAATTCTTTCGACGATATTTTTTATTGGCTGGTATGACAGGAACAGCTAAAGAAGTTGGTCGCGAACTATGGTCTGTTTATCATCTGGATCCACTTAAAGTCCCAACGCATCATCCCGATATAAAAAAACGATTTACAACAAAAATTTTTAAAACTGCAGCGCTAAAATGGGCGGGGCTAGTAAAACATGGCTAAAATGGGCGGGGCTAGTAAAACATGTTGTCGATATTCATCAAAAAGGACGTCCGATATTAATTGGCACGCGCTCTGTGGAGTTTTCCGAGCATATTAGCAAACTTCTGCATGAAAGTGGACTGAATCATGAGGTCCTTAATGCACGGCAAGATGCTCATGAAGCTGATATTATTCAAAAGGCAGGTTTAAAAGGGCAAATTACGGTTGCTACCAATATGGCTGGGCGGGGGACTGATATAAAGCTTGCCGAGAAAGTGGCAGAAATAGGCGGACTTCATGTTATTGCAACTGAATGTCATGAAGCACGTAGAATCGATAGACAGCTATTTGGGCGTTGCGGCCGTCAGGGAGACCCTGGTAGTTATGTCATGTTTGTTTCATTTGAAGACGAACTGGTCTTAAAATTCTGTCCCCGTTATTTACAAGGTTTTTTTAACCGCTTTAGTCGCTACGATAATTTTATTGTTCACTTTCTTATCGAGAGGTTTGTTTTTAGAAAATCGCAAGAAATTGCAGAAAAAAAATTTGAAAAGGACCGGAAAAATTTATTGAAGATAGACACGAGGCTTAAAAGTTTATTGGCTTTTTCTGGGAATATAGATTGAATAAAATTCAATTTAATAAATCTCTGATAAAGCAATCAAAAATATTAATGTTTGGAATTAAACATGTTTAAAAATAATAAGAAATTCGCTTTTTCTCTCTCGCTTTTGATTTCATCAAATGTTTTTGCTTTGGAAGGATTAAATGACGTCGACTGTGTTATCGAACCGTTTGAGACGGTTGAAGTGAGTAGTCAGGTAAGAGGGATATTAGAGGAAGTTCTGGTAAGCCGTGGTGATAAAGTGGTTAAGGGACAATTAATTGCCAAGTTAGTGTCTGCTGTTGAAGAAAGTAGTGTTCAATTGGCTAAAGCCAGAGCCAATACATATATCGATATCAAGGAAAAACATGCCAGATTTGAACTGACCAAACGTACTTTTGAAAGAGTCCTGGGTCTTTACAATAAAAAAATGATTTCAGCACTGGAAAAAGATGAAGCGGAAACGGCAGTTTCTGTGGCAAAGTTTGAAGAGAAAAAATCTCAGTTTGATAAAACACTTGCCCAACTTGAATTAAAACAGGCGATCGAGGTATTAAATCTTAGATCGTTAAATAGCCCAATTGATGGCCTGGTGGTTAAACGATATAAAAGCCCTGGTGAATATATAGAAGAGGACCCTATAGTAAAAATTGTTCAGAATAATCCTTTAGGTGTTGAAGTGATTGCCCCTTTGGCTATGTTTGGTCAGATTAAGGTAGGTGACCAAGCCATCATTAGGCCAGAAATACCCATTGGGTCTCAATACATGGCTAAAGCAATTATTGTTGATCAGGTCGTTGATGCTTCAAGTGCTACATTTGGTATTCGGTTAGAATTGAATAATAACAATTATGAAATTCCATCAGGGGTGCAATGTGATGTTGAATTTATTAAGAAAAAGTGAGTGTTACACAGAGCTTAATAAGTCTTTTTATGATAAAGCCATATCTTGTATAAGTGATTATTATGATAGTTATATTTAGTGATTTTTCTCTTGAGACTCAGCAGCAGGATGTGTTGAATTTTTTAGAACCTGCAGTAAAAATAAGTGATCTTTTTGTTATTCAGGAAGATGGGGAGGTAAATAACATCAAATTCTTTACTTTGCTCAATGAGAACCTGGAACCAGTAGAATTAAAAGTATTGATTACTATTGAATCTGACTCTATTGCACTTGATGTCATCAAAAAGCTGGATAATTGTTTGCATGAAGGTAAAACTATTTCTGTCCGGCAGTATCATCAACGATTAGAGAGTATTGATAGAAGGTCTTCCTTACAAGGTTTAGGTGTTGGGGACGAACAGAGAGTTGCTAATCGGCGCAGGAAAAACTTATATGAACTAGTCGACTAGAAATTACGCATTGAAATTCAGGATCTAAATACAGTGTAGTTTCCTACTTTTTAGTTATATTGGAAGGTAAGTGAGGAATTAGCCATTTACTATTCGTCAATCTGTGGTTTGTTAGTCGCCATGTTTAATTACTCTTTTCTATTCACAATAGACTGTTTATTCTATGTATAAGCTATGTTTTTATGTTCCAGTAGAGCATCTTGAAAAAGTTAAAAATGCCTTGTTTAACAAAGGTGCGGGAAAGATTGGGCAATATGATTGCTGCAGTTGGCAAGTTTTAGGTGAAGGTCAATTTAGGCCCTTGGCTGGTGCTAATCCTTTTATTGGAACAGAGAATGAAATTCACAAGGTAGCGGAATATAAAGTTGAAATGGTTGTTGAAGATGATTTGATTGCTGGTGTTATTAAAGCACTATTACAAACCCATCCCTATGAAGAACCAGCTTATGAAGTTTATAAGCTGGTTTCTTTTGATCATTTACTGTAGATATGTCATCGTTAAGTGTTGAAGTCGCTATTAAAAGCCCTCGCCCCCGGCGGGGAGAGGGTTGGGTGAGGGGAGTCAAATAATTCTCTTCTTCACAGTTTTCTTTTAAAGATTAAAGATCTTTATTTTTACTCCCCTCTCCTCGCCTAGGGAGAGGGCTTAAGAGCTAATAAAATCCACACTTAAGGGTGACATAGCCTTTACTGTAGATAGCCATACTTTTGTGTAGCGCTTAATAGGCTTATGTTTCTTGGTCTTGAACTTTGCTTTTCTTTGCCAGTGTCAAAATAAAATCGGTTTCTATTTCAAGTCCTTTGGCTCTTTGAATATGAGAGAGCACTTCGCCTTTTGCTCGCCATGCAAAAGGGGTCATTTGCAATAAAGCCATTCGATTATCTTGGTCTGGCTGAATAGTATAGCTAATACGTTGACTGTCTATTTGTTCAAAACCAGCGGGTAAATCAACAGTAATATTATGTTCATTTACTTTTTTATAGATAAATTCTTTCAGTTGCCATAAATGTCGTGGGCCTGGGGTCACAATAAGTAAAAGGCCATTGGTTTTTAATAGACGGATAATTTCTTCATCATTAGAAGGTGCATACACTCTTAACAGGAGATCAAAATATTCATCTGTATAGGGTAATCGTTTGTTGCTGGCAACAATAAAACGTGCATTAGGCTGTTTCTTTGCTGCTGCAAAAATTGCATTTTTAGCGATATCAATGCCATGAAGATCAAGCGCTTCGCTATTATCACAGAGTGCTTCAATTTGCCGGCTGTAATAGCCTTCACCACAGCCCATATCAAGAATGTGCAGGGTGGGTGATTCACTCCTATGCTTATCTATCATTGCTGCAATTGCTTTTGCCATGTCTAAGTAAAAGCCGCCTTCAAGAAAATTTCGTCTAGAACGCATCATTGCACGACTATCACCAGGTTCCTTGGTTTTTTTATGTTGTACGGGAAGCAGGTTTAAATAACCTTCTTTTGCCATGTCAAAGTGATGTTTCTTGGTGCAATAATAACCTTTAGAAGGTTGGTGTTGCATAAGAGGTGATTGGCAAATGGGGCAGATATAGGGCATGTAATATTTATGTGCTAGGCGTATTGATTAGATTAAAGTCTTCTAGAATACTATAAAGACAGGGAATAACAAACAGGACTAATAAGGTTGATGTTGCAATACCAAAAATAATACTAATAGCTAAAGGTATAAGAATCTGAGCTTGAGGGCTCTGTTCAAATAATAAGGGCGTTAATCCTGCGATGGTAGTAAGTGAGGTTAAAAACACGGCTCTAAAACGTTCATAACTGGCTTTAGCCGCTGCTTCATGAGCAGTCATGCCATTTTTAGTATGTTTTTTTACAAACTCTACCAGTAGGATAGAGTCATTGACCACAATACCCGCCAGTGATACAAAACCGAGTAATGAGGGCATGGTAATATCATGTCCTAATAATAAATGACCCCAGATGACACCAATGAGTGCCAATGGAATATTTGCCATCACAATCAAGGGTTCGCTATAACAACGAAATTGCAGGCTCAGTAGAATGAAAACCCCGGCTAAGCCAAACAGCATGCTACGTCTCATTGAACTACGTGTTAGGTTACCTTCTTTAATCTCACCTTCAAAATTGACACTGATGTCTGGATAACGGGTTTTAAAATTAGGCACATACTGTTGTTGTAAGTCTTGCAGAATAGCCTGGGTATTATTAACAGCAGCATCAATATCCCCATAAATGGTGACAGTCCGTTGCCCATTAATTCTTTGGATATGGGAATAGTCACGGCTGGCAATAATGTCCGCAACATTAGATAAAGGGATGACTTGTCCTGTTTCGGGATGAATAATGGGAAAGTAATCAAAATCGGCAAGTTCATCTCTGGATTGTTCATCTAAGATAACGACCACTTCAAAGGTTTCTAAACCAACACTGGTTTCCTGTATTTCTATCCCTTGATAAGCGGCACGTAATTGCACCGCTATTGTATGAGCATCAATGCCCAGTGCATAGGCTCCTTGTTTTAAATGCAGGGTAAACTCTGGTTTTCCTGGCCTTAAATCATCCATTAAATTACTCACTCCAGGATAGCCTTGGAGCCAGTTCTGAAGTTGGTGAGAAGCATGGGAGAGTTGTTTTAAATCTTCGCCCTGAAGGCGGATATAAATGGCCCGACCCGCAGGGCCAATAATAGGTTCTTTGATTGAAACAGTCAGAGCTTCGGGTATATCCCCTGTTATTTTGCGCCAAGAGTCAGCGATTTCATTAATTGATTGTTGTCGTAATTCTGAGCCCAGTAAATCTGCACTAACCGTGGCTACATGTGCACCTGTTTCAAAGGCATCTGCATTCATGCCATAACTTAGTGTGACAGCATGGACAAGGTCTTCTCCATAGCTTTCTTTATAGCTCAGATTTAATTGATCTAAACTACGGTTAAGTTGTTTAACTGTTTGTTCTGTTGCAGCTAAAGAACTGCCGACTGGCATTAAGATTCTAGCCTGTAATATGTCTCCTTCAATATCTGGAAAGGCTGAAAATTTAACAATCCCTGAGGCAAGTAGACTAACAGATAAAAATAATAAGCCGATCACTGAGCCAATAAAAGCATAGCGATAACGAATAAGGAATACTACCCAGTCATGTATATGGTTATGCAATTGGTCAAAATAGAAAGTAAATTTTTCTCTGATGAGTGAACTAGATTCCGGCTCTTTGTTTTCTAATGACTGTTTTAAATGGTGAGGTAAAATCAAAAAAGCTTCGACTAATGAAACACTAATCACCGAAATTAAAACCAGTGGAATATTTCTTAAGTTTTGTCCAATATCGCCACTCAGAAACAGCAAGCCGATAAAAATACAGAGAGTCGTTATGAATGAAGAAATAACCCCCCGTGCAACGGCTTGTGTACCATCAATTGCTGCATCTAATGGCGTTTTACCTAAACTGATTTGATGACCAATACTCTCACTGATGACGATGGCATCATCCATTAAAATACCGAGCGAAAGTAGCAGAGCAACCATCGATAGCATATTGATACTAACGCCCCACTGTACAAGTAACCAGGTGCTAGCCAAAAAGGAAACAGGTAGCCCCATGACAACCCAGAAGGCATATCGCCGCCCAAAAAATAACCACATGACTGCAAACACAAGAATTAAACCTTGCCATGCATTACTCATCAGTAATTGAATGCGGCTTTTTATGGCACTGGTAAAGTCTTGAGTTAAATCAAAGCCTACTTCAGCGGGTAATAGTTGTCGTTCTTTTTCAATAAATTGTTCTACCGCCTCTAATATTCTTAAGCTGTCATCGCGAGAGTTCTTTTTAACCTTTAAAAAAGCAGCAGGTTTTCCATTAAAAACAATGGTGTCCGATGTTTCATCAAACTGGTCTACAATGGTCGCAATATCAGATAAGTGAATGTCTGTTCCTTGCTGACTGGTCAGGACGACGAGTTGTTTTAATTCATTAATTGAACGCGCTTCATCATTAAAACGAATCTGATAATCTCTTGACTGAGTATTAACTTCACCTGCGGGTAAATCAATATTTTGCTTACCAATAATAGTGGCAATATCTTGTAGACTGACACCGTACTGACGTAAATTAGCTTGGGAAACCTGAATTTGAAACTGACGTTTAGCAAAGCCTTCTATTTCGACTAAAGGAATACCTGGGGTCAGTAACATTTTAGTTTTAATCTTTTCAGCAAGATCTTTCAGTTCTTGCCTTTTTAAATCTGCTGTTAAGGCAACGGTAACAACATCTTGAGTCCGCCCCACTTCACTAATAACGGGTTCTTCTGATTCGGTTGGGAAGCTGTCAATTTCATCAATGGCACTGTTAATATCATCCATAAAAACCGAAAAATCACCCGTTTCGTACATTTTTATATTGGCAATAGCGTATGAATGATGAGCCTGACAACTGGTTTCTTCGACAAAACTAATGCCTTCAATCGCATCTTCTAAAGGCAAACAAATTTTTTCCTCTATATCATTGGGTGTTGCACCAGGATAAACAATTTTAACGTCTACTTCATATTTCTTGATTTCTGGCAGGGTTTCACGTTTTATTGAAGGTAAGGTGACAAAACCAATAAACAATAAAAACAGCATCAGTAAATTTGCTGCGGTCGGGTGGGTAGTAAAAAAACGAATCATGGTTTGGCCTCAGCAGCGACCCAGTCAGTGATGGCCTGTTCACTACGTTTATCTTTCGTTAGGTTAAGGGCGATACCTGAAATGGCAGGAAACAGGTCAGAAACAATGACTTTTTCACCTGCACTTAATCCTTGTTCAAATAATGCCATTTTTCCCTGTATTAGGCTGGGTTTAAGC